>ERZ808028.266-NODE-266-length-52523-cov-6.273252_pt1 | contig 52523 bp, 43 predicted proteins | sample MGYA00380184_ERZ808028 | MGnify/ENA primary metagenome ERZ808028 (study PRJEB31490, sample SAMN06133397) | mouse gut metagenome | isolation source: J8_1 | host: mice | place: China: Chengdu | collected 2015-05 ...
CATCCTTTTCCGTCAGGACTGCGTTGATTGGACTTGAAATCCGTCAGGATTCCCGCGTCCAATCGCCTTGCCTGACGATTGGATAGCCGTTGGCGGCTCTGCCGCCTTACGGATATCACATGCCCATCGGGTAAAAAATCTGCCCCAATCCGGCATTCCGCTGGTTTTAAAACAGACTCTAGTGATCCACATCGAAGAGGAGCATCCCGGAGGCGTCGGACACGTCGGTGCAATGGACGCCGGTAAGACAGTAGTTGATGTAGTCCCAGGGCAGCATCACCTTGTCGATTTTCGCGAACAGCTCCGGTTCGTGCTACCGCATATGGAAAATTCCTCAGCAAGTGGTAATAGTAAGTCAATATATAGGGAACCTTTATTAAAATTAATGAGATAAAAGGCGTCCCATATATTCATCAGCCACGCTGGCGGTACAAACAAATCCCCTTGGGGCATTTCCGGGAAATCTGCGCAATTGTCAGATTTGCCTAGGACATGTCCCAAAGGGATTGTCAGGAATATTTCCTTTGTCTGGATTCTTCAGAGTTAGAGCAAGGTTTTAGAACACGCCTTGGGCCATCATGGCGTCGGCTACTCTCTGGAAGCCCGCAATGTTGGCGCCCGCCACCAGGTTGTAGCCCAGGCCGTACATTTCGGCGGCTTCGACGCTCATGTTGTAGATGGTATCCATGATCTGGTGGAGCTGTTCGTCAACCTCTTCCTCGGTCCACACCAGACGCTCGCTGTTCTGGGCCATCTCCAGGGCGGAGGTGGCCACGCCGCCTGCATTGACCGCTTTGCTGGGAGCCACGACCATGCCACAGTCCATCAGATACCTCAGCGCCTCGTTTGTGGTCGGCATATTGGCGACCTCAACATAATATTTCACACCAGCCTGAGCAATTTTTTTTGCGTGTTCAATATGAACATCATTCTGCATAGCGGAGGGCATGCAGATGTCCACCTTCGCACCCCAGGGCTTTTCGCCGGGGAAAAACTCCACGCCGGGGAAATTGTCCGCATAGTCCTGCACCCGGTTCCGGCCAGATGCGCGCATTTCCAGGAGGTAATTGACCTTCTCCTCTGTGGTCACGCCATCGGGATCGTAGATATAACCGTCGGGGCCCGAGAGGGTAACCACCCTTGCCCCCAGTTGGGCGGCCTTTTTGCAGATACCCCAGGTCACATTGCCGAAGCCTGCACAGGCAATGGTTTTGCCCTGGATGCTTTCGCCCTCATGCTTGAGGACATTTTCAAGATAGTACACCGCGCCATAGCCCGTGGCCTCGGGACGGATGAGAGAACCACCGTAGCTGAAGCCCTTGCCGGTCAGTACGCCGTTCTCGAAGGCGCCCTTCAGGCGGCGGTACTCACCGTACAGAAAGCCAATTTCCCGGGCGCCCACGCCCATGTCTCCGGCGGGCACATCCACGTCGGGCCCGATATAGCGGTAGAGGGCCTGCATGTAGCTCTGGCAAAAGCGCATAATCTCCGCATCGGATTTTCCGGCGGGATCAAAGTCGCTGCCTCCCTTACCGCCGCCGATGGGAAGACCGGTGAGACTGTTCTTGAAAACCTGCTCGAAGCCCAGAAATTTGATGATGCCGGGGTATACGTTCTTCTGGAAGCGGAGGCCGCCCTTGTAAGGGCCTATCGCCCCGTTGAACTGGCAGCGGTAGCCGATATTGGTATGGAAGTTTCCGCTGTCGTCCTCCCAGACAACTCGGAAGGTAAACATCCGCTCCGGTTCCACCATGCGGGTCAGCAGGTCGGCTTTTTCATATTCAGGGTGCTTCTCAATGACGGGCTCCAGGGATGAAAGGACCTCCTCTACTGTCTGGACGAACTCCGGCTCATTGACATGCCGGGTTTTTACATACTCGATGACACTGGAAAGATAAGTGTTCATTGGATTATCCTCCTGAATCATGTGAATTGATTTTAGTTTTCTCCGGCAATGCCACACGCTTATTGCATGCGGCATCGCCGGAAAAGGGGCAGCGCAAGGGAGAGTTCGCGCCGGTATCAGCGATTTGCCATATCCCTATATTGGGCGCAGCGGGCCTTGATGTCCGCCACAGCCTTTTCGTAGAGGGCGTCGGCCCTGCCGGGGAAGTTGTTTTTCAGAGAAGCAAAGCGGTTCTCCCCCATCAGGAAGGACATCAGCTTTTCCGTATCCGGCTCGGGAGAGTCCAGCTGGAAGGGGTTCTTCCCCTCCGCCGCCCGCCGGGGATCGTAGCGGTAGAGCTGCCAGTAGCCGCACTCTACAGCCTTCTTCATCTCGTCCTGAGAGCAGCCCATGCCCGCTTTGATATGCTGCTCCAGGCAGGGGCAGTAGCAGATGACAATGGCGGGACCATCATACTCCTCCGCCTCCCGCAGGGCTTTGAGGGTCTGGGCCTGATCCGCGCCCATGGCCACCTGGGCCACGTACACGTAGCCGTAACTCATGAGGATGGCTCCCAGGTCCTTTTTCGCGATCTGCTTGCCGCCAGCGGCAAACTTCGCCACAGCCGACGTGGGCGTGGCCTTGGAGGACTGCCCGCCCGTGTTGGAGTACACCTCGGTGTCCAGCACCAGCAGGTTCACGTTCCGGTTCTGGGCACAGACATGGTCAATGCCTCCGAAGCCAATGTCATAGGCCCAGCCGTCTCCGCCGATGGCCCACACGGACTTCTTCGCCAGGAACTCCCGATTGTTCAGGATGTACTGGACTTCCGGCGTCTGCTCCGCCGCCTCCAGGGCGGCGATCAGCGCGTCGGTGAGGGCCCGGGACTTCCCGGAGTCCTCCCAGCCCTCCAGATAGGCGCCGACGGCCTCCAGGGCCGTCCCTGTTTCCTTCAGGGCCTCCAGGCGGATCAGCAGCTCCTTGCGGATGGCGTCCTGGGCATGGAAGAAGCCGTAGGCGAACTCGGCGTTGTCCTCGAACAGGGAGTGCTCCCAGGCGGGGCCTCTTCCCTGTTTGTCCCGGCAGTAGGGCAGGACAGGTGCGCCGCCGCTGATGGCGGAGGAGCAGCCCGCCGCGTTGCCCACATACATCCGATCCCCCACCAGCTGGCTGAGGAGCTTGATATATGTGGTTTCCGCGCAGCCCGCGCAGGCAGAGGAGAACTGAAAATAGGGCTTTGCAAACTGGATGCTTTTCACATTCTTGCTGCTGATGACTTCCGGCTTGAGGTATTTCTCATTCATGGCCACCTGGTCGAAGAGCGGCTGCTCGGACCTCATCTCCTCAAACGCCGTCATCACCAGGGCGTCGGCAGACTTCTCGTTCCGGTTCGCCGGGCAGGCCGTCAGGCATACGCCGCAGCCCAGGCAGTCGTAGGGACTGACCTGCATCCGGAAGGAAAACGCCGGGACATCCTTCCCCAGGCCCCTGGCGGGGACGGTCTCAAAGGCGGCGGGAATCTCCGCCTTCTCGGCTTCCGTCAGCAGCACAGGGCGGATAGCGGCGTGGGGGCAGCTCATGGCACATCGGTTGCACTGGATGCAGCTTTCGGCGTTCCACTTGGGCACCGCAATCGCAACACCCCGCTTGGAGCAGGCGGAGGTGCCGTTTTCCCAGGTGCCGTTCAGCACACCGTGCTTCTTGAACACGGACACCGGCAGCTTGTCGCCCTGCTGGCGGTCCATGGGCAGCACGATTTCCCTGACGAAATCGCTGGCCTGGATCTCCGGAGCAGAGTCGTCGGCAGCGTCTGCCCAGCCTTCGGGAATCTCCACCTTGACTGCGGCACTGACGCCCACGTCCACAGCGGCATTGTTCATGTCCACGATTTTCTGTCCGGCTTTTTTGAAGTAGGAGTTATAATTGTTTTTCTTCATGTCCTCCACGGCCACACCCAGGGGAATGACCTTGGTCAGGGCGAAGAAGGCAGCCTGGAGGATGTTGTTGGTCCGGTTGGCCCCCAGGCCTACCTGGATAGCCAGTTTGGCGGCGTCAATGATGTAGAACCGGGCGTGCTTCCTGGCCAGGTCCCGCTTCATCTTCCCGGGCAGGCGCTCCTCCAGCTCCTCCTTGCTCCAGGGGCAGTTCAAGAGGTACACGCCGCCCTCTTTCAGGTCCTCGGTGGTGTCATATTTGCTGATGTACGTGGGGGCGTGAACCGCCACGAAGTCCGCGGAGCTCACCAGGTAGGTGGAGCGGATGGGCTCATCGCCGAAGCGCAGGTGGCTCTGGGTCAGGCCGCCGGACTTCATGGTGTCGTAAGAGAAATATGCCTGGGCGTACTTCCCGGCGATGAGGCCGATGGTGGAGATGGCGTTTTTGTTTGCGCCCACGGTGCCATCTCCCCCCAGGCCCCACAGCTTGCAGGAGACCTGCCCGGGATGGGGCAGCTCGATTTCCACACAGTCCAGGGAGGTGTGGGTCACGTCGTCAACGATTCCGACGGTGAAATTGTTTTTCGGGACCGCCTGTTTCAGATTGTCATAGACGGCGATGAACTGCCCCGGCGTGGTATCCTTGGAACTGAGGCCGTATCGGCCGCCCACAACACGGATATCGCCCCGGCCTGCCTGATTCAGGGCCGTTACCACGTCCAGGTACAGGGGTTCGCCCACACTGCCGGGCTCCTTGTTTCGGTCCAGTACGGCGATCTTTTGGCAGCTGGCGGGGATGGCGGCGGCGAAGTGCTTTACGGAGAAGGGACGGAAGAGGTGCACCTGGAGCAAGCCCACCTTCCGGCCCTGGGCGTTGAGATAGTCCACCGTTTCCTTCACCGCCTCGGAGGCGGAGCACATGACCACGATGATCTCCTCGGCGTCCTCGGCGCCATAATAGTTGAAGAGCTGGTAGTTCCGGCCCGTCAGCCTGTTGATCTCGTCCATGTAGTGCTGGACCGTATCCGGCAGGGCGGCGGTGGTCTCGTTGATTCCCTCCCTGCACTGGAAGTAGATATCCGGGTTGACGTTGTTGCCCCGGTTGGTGGGGTGCTCCGGGTTCAGGCACTGGCGGCGGAAGTCCTGGACGGCGTCCCAGTCCACCAGACTCCGGAGTTCCTCGTAGTCCAGGGCCTCGATGCGCTGCATCTCATGGGAGGTACGGAAGCCGTCAAAACAGTGCATGAAGGCGTAACGGGAGCGGATGGCGGAAAGATGCGCCACCGCGCCCAGGTCCATGGCCTCCTGGGGAGAGGCGGACATCAGCATGGCGTAGCCGGTGGTCCGGCAGGTCATGAAGTCCGTATGATCGCCGAAAATGGAGTGGTGGTTGCTGGTGACCACCCGGGAAGCAATGTGCATGACGTTGGGGAGAAACTGGCCGCCCATGGCGTACATGGCGGGGATCATCAGCATCAGGCCCTGGGAGGACGTGAAGGTGGTGGTCAGAGCACCCGCCTGGGCCGCGCCGTGGCAGGTGCCCGCCGCCCCGGCCTCGGACTGCATCTGGATCACGTTCACCGTGGAGCCGAAGAGGTTCTTCCGCCCCTTGGCGGACCACTCATCCACCTTTTCCGCCATGGGCGACGACGGCGTGATGGGATAGATGGCCGCCACCTCCGTGAAGGCATAGGCCACATGGGCGGCTGCCGTGTTGCCATCCATCACAACATAGTTCTTTTTCATAATCGACATTCCTTTCAAATTGCAGATGCTTTTTTGTACTCCGACACATCTGCTTTAGCGGCATTCAGGAAAATTGCCGTATCACAGGAATAGCCTATGAAACGAATGCCCATGTCCCGCAGTTCCCGTGCTCTTGCCGGCGTATCGGCAAAACAGCCCACCTTTACATCTTTTTTGGCGGCTTTGGCCACAATTTCCCGGACACATGCATCCACGGCCGGATGCGTCACCTGACCAATCAGCCCCAGAGAACTGGACAGATCGTAGGGACCGACAAAGATCACATCGATGCCTTCGACATCCAGTATCTCGTCCAGATTGTCAAAGGCTTTTTTCCCCTCCGCCTGGATGATAACCGCCGTATCCTGGGCCTCCGTAAAATATCGGCTGCTGTCCACAGCGCCATAACATGCGGAGCGAACGTAACGGCAAGTTCCCCGGTTGCCCCTGGGAGAGAATTTTGCTGCGGCCACAGCGGCCCGTGCCTGTTCGGCGGTATCGATCTGGGGGATCATAACTGCGCCGGCGCCCACATCCAGGGCGCGGTCAATCCAGATATCACTCCCCCGCGGCACACGGACCACTGGGCAGACACTGGCCACATTCGCAGCGCGGATCAGATTCTGCAAATTTTGAAAGGTTCCAGGGCCGTGCTCCATATCCAGCAGGGCGAAATCATAGCCTGCGTATCCTGCGGCTTCCACAAAGGCCGGGTCCGTTGTAATCATGAAGGGTCCAAAGGCTCCCTCCGGAGATGCAAGCGCTTTTTTGAACCGGGTCAGGCTTTGCATAGACGGCATAGCTGCTTCTGTTTTCATCGCGTTGCCTCCCTTAAAACGATCAACAATGGGAATTGTTCCTTGTTTTCATATTTTAAAGACTCTCGACAAACTCCCTCATCCGTTTCAGGCCCTCCCGGATGTTTTCTTCACTGGTAGCATAGGATAAGCGCACAAATCCCTCGCCGCCCTCGCCAAATCCGGTTCCGGGAACCACCACTACATGCTTTTCCTGCAATAAACGAATCGCAAAATCCCGAGATTTTAAGCCAGTACGTGAAATGTTGGCAAATGCGTAAAACGCGCCCTTGGGGGGGACGCATGTAATCTTGTCGATGGCGTTCAGTCCTTCAACGATGAGCTCCCGCCGCCGGCGGTACTGGCGCTTCATCTCTTCAACAGGCTCCTGGCTGCCAGTCAGCGCCGCAACGCCTCCCCACTGGATTCCCTCATTGACAGAGGAAAGCACATTTTCCACCATTTTGGTCATTGTGGAAATCACTTCTTCAGGCGCGGCGCTGTACGCCAGGCGGAAACCGGTCATAGCATACTTTTTGGAAAAGCCGTCCACGATGATGGTGCGTTCCTTCATATCGGGAAAACTGGCAATGCTGGTATAGGCTTCGCCGTCCCACAAAAGTTCCCGATAGATTTCATCCGTGATAACATAAAGATTCTTTTCCCTGACCAGCTCCGCAATCTCGCGCAGGTTTTCAGCGCTTGCAACGCCGCCGGTGGGATTGGAGGGGGAATTGATAAGGATCAGCTTCGTCCTGGGTGTAATTGCCGCCCTCAAATCATCCACATGATACATAAATCCGTTTTCTTCCCGGACTCTGATGGGAACCGGGACTGCGCCCACCTGCGCCACTAAGCCTCTGTAGTTGGCCCAACCAGGGTCAGGCAGCAGCACCTCGTCCCCAATGTCCAGGACCGCAGTGCAGGCCAGGCACAGAAGACTGATAGCGCCGGCACCAATCAAAATCTCGCTGGGCTGATAATCCAGCCCGCGCTCCTGAAAGGATTTGGACACAGCCTCCCGCAATGCGGGGATGCCGGCGTTAGGAGTATAATGGGTCTCTCCGCGTTGGAAGGAAGCTACCGTGGCGTCAATTACGTGCTGCGGCGCCGTAAAATCCGGCTCGCCCAACGCGAAACTGACCACATCATCCAGCCCGGCTTGCATAGCGAACATCTCCCGGATCATGGACCGAGGGACTTTCTCGCTTTTTTGGGAAATAAAGGACATATCACCGTCTCCTTTTATAATTGATATTGTTGACACAGCAGTCCACTGAGTCAGAAATCTGCGTTTTCCCCTGGGATTATTGCCACATGGCTTTGCAGCCGCCCTTAGCGGACATGAGTTCACCGGCATCCTTCGCCTCGCCATACGAAAATCCTGCTCCAGGTTCAACGCGCAATTTTTAGTTCATATAGAACAGCAGGACCTGCATGTATGATGGCAAAACTTGAACAGAATCCAGATAGCTTAAAACAGTTCCGGAGTTTTCTTGACAGATTCCTCGCTGCTGGCTTCCCATATTCCGGATTTTGTGTGCTTTAAAGATAGCAAGGACCTGCTTGTGCATAGCAATACACAGGAACAGTCTGCAGACTGTGCAGACACCGAAGAAAAAGTCAAACAAATTCCAGAGCATGCTCAGAGCACCAACGGAACCGATAACCGCAAATGCGCAGCCCAACAGCCGGTAAGGAATGGTATAAGCATTTTCAAATTCAGAGCGCTGAGGCATATTTTGCCGTAGTAAATATTGACCAGGGCAGTCGCGAATCCAAAGAACGCAACGATAATTGTTACAAAGATGGTTCCCAGCGCCTGGTTGCCTGTTGCTGTTCCAAAGGCCAAGGAGGTCAGTGCGGCTCCGGATTCTCCGCAATTCCATCCGCCGGCAGAGAGGACGACCAGACCTGTCATGGTGCAGACGACAATGGTGTCGGCAGAGACTTCCACAATACCCCACAAGCCCTGAAGTCCTGCCGGGCAGGATGATTTTCGTTTGAGGAGGAATGGGCCAGAGGAGCCATGCCGGTTCCGGCCTCATTAGAATAGACGCCTCGCGCTAACCCCCAGCGAATTGCCAGCATAATCGTGGATCCGGCAAAACCACTGCCTTGGCGATTCTGAACACACAGATATATCTTGAGCGACCCTCTTTACACACCTCACATTCTGCCCAATAGTATATATACCGATCTGTTCTCAACGAAAGCCAGGCATAACATGGCTTTTTTTAAAAGTAGATATCCGTTGTCGTGCGGTATCGTTCATACTGGTAAAGAACAACGGGGGGACATCTTTTGTGAATAATAATTTATCCAATAAGGCTGATTTCATTGTGTAATTTGCTATATTCTTAAAATACCATTTCTCAATCGATTTGTAAAACAAATTATTTTTATTGAAAACAATCTCGTTTAAAGATTGATTTTAAAATTGGTCATGCTGAATTGAAATTGCAATACAGTTAAATATGTGATAGATTAAGACCAGTTCGTATACAAAGGGGAGCGTTATGGAAATTCGGAATCTATATACATTTTTACAGGTAGCATCTTTGCAAAATTTTACTAAAGCCAGTCAGATTCTCGGGTATTCACAGTCTAATGTAAGCTCCCAGATACAACAACTCGAAGAGGACGTTGGCGTAAAGCTGTTTGACCGTATTGGCCGAGGTGTAATCCTGACACAATACGGACAGCAGCTAGTACCTTACGCAGAGCAGATTATACTTCTCGCGTCCAAAATGGATAGTATGCTCTGGATGCCGGAAGACATGATCGGGATTCTTCGTCTCGGAATGATTGAATCCGTTTTCGATATTTGTTTCGAGCAACTGATTCTCCGTTATACGGAACGCTTTCCAAAGGTAAAAATAGACCTAACGATAGAAGGCACTCTAAAACAGTTGGAGATGCTGAAAAAAGGCCAGCTAGACGTGGCATGTTTGATTGATGACCCGCTGCCTTGTATGGAGTGGAACAGCTATTACAAAAAAGAGGTTGAAATTGTTGTTGTGGCTGGAAGGCAAAACCATTTGACCCAAGAAAAAGATCTCCAGATTGAAAAGCTGAACCAGAAAAAGTTCATTCTGATGGAGGATGCAACGCCATACAATGAGCATTTTTACCATGCACTGGCTTCCCATGCTGTGGAAATCCAGCCTTTTCTGACACTACAGAGCGCGAGAATGGCGCGGCATATCGTGGAGGACAGCGAATATCTGTCCTACCTTCCGCTATACGTTGTGCAGCAATCGATCAGCACCGGTGAGATTGTTCCGCTGAGATTACAGGACTATGCACAGGTGCAGGATGTTCAGCTGGTAGTGCATAACAAGAGGATTTTGACACCGCATATTCAAGGCTTCCTGGATATCGCAACGGCTGTATTAGAGGAAGCGCTTTGATTTTGGGTGAAAGTGTTTAGAACTTGATTTGGTTTTTTCCGTTTTCTCTAAACAGGCAGCGCTATGTGTGTACAGTGAGAAAAATTCCTAATAAGGAAACCCGCCGCCCGAACCCCAGCGCTTATGTCCAGGCAGGCCGAATCTCTCTCTTCCGCAAGGTAGTGACGGCCCAGCTACATCCGTAAAGGAGAAATGTCCGCATAATTTCCAGGGCAAAACAGATCGGTTCCCTCAGCCCAAACTGTCCATTCGACCGTTCCTGACAGACATCCATTTGTTTTCTACAAAAGCAATTTCAGATAGAACCCCATGACACATCTAAAAATATGACTAGACTCCAACGGCCATAGCCGCCAGGGTCCAGTTGTTTTTTCAATGCACGCCTGGGGTCATAAGGCCATTTTTGTTCCTCCTTTTAATTACGCCCGGCGGATGGAAGGTCCGCCCGCCGGGCCATTGGCTTTTTGATTATTTCGCCTTACAGGAAACGCTGTAACAGTCTCTCCTGATTCATATATCTTCCTTTTTGCTGGTGCGAGGCTTCTCCTGTTCCAGCATTTTTCATTGTCAATATTGTGGGCATGTGCTATAATAAATGGGTTACAATGATCACACTGTATTTTGCAGCTTTTCCCAGTCCTGTTTCTCCGGAAGTTACCGTTCAGAAGAAGGGAGATGTGCTGTTTTGTTCACTGTTGCAGACGCCTTGAAGCTGAAGCCCTTTGCCACCGGGAAGGTCATCGCCGGAAGAGGCGGACTGGACCGGATTATCGAGCACGTCAGCGTCCTGGAGGTGGATATCACTGTTTGGTGCTCCTCCACGCTGGTCCGTGGGGCCTCCCTGGAAATCTCCTCCATGTACGCCATCATGGAATGCCCGGACCGCCAGGTGGAGGCCATCCGGCGTCTGGACAGAAGCGGCGGCGCCGGACTGGTGCTGTGCTATGTGGGTACAGTGCTGAAAGAGGTCTCTCAGGAGCTGATCGACATATGCAACTCTCTGAATTTCCCCTTGATTGTCATCTCCGGCCTGGTGGGCTACAAGGAGCTGATTCGCGCCGTATCCGATGCGCTGCTGGGGCTGGACAACCAGAAACTCCAGGACGCCATCGACATCTATGAATATGTGACAAAGCTGCTGATGGACGGCAAAGGCAATACCGCTCTGGTAGCGGCCCTAGAGCATATGCTGGGCAAGAAGGCGCTCTACTTTGATCAGGAGGCCCGGCCCGTCTACACCTCCGGCTGCGCCGGAGAGATTATCCACGAACTGGAACGGCATATCCAAAACAATTCCACAGACTTTCTTCTCCGACACTTCAACCAGACCATATTCTGCCAAAGCCTGGGAGAATCCGTCTGCTTCTTCCCCGTCTACAACAAAACCCACTATTTCGGCATCCTGGCCATTGTCGGAGACGCCTTCTCCGAGCTGGATAAAGTCGCCATCGCCCAGATACGCAATGCCCTGAGCATCTCCACCCTCAGCCAAATCAGCATCAACCAGCAGCAGGAAAAGCTCCGCACAGACTTTATCCGGGACCTTCTCACAGGCCATACCTCCGACGAGGAGGACATCCTCCGCCGCAGCGCCGCTATCCACTGCAACATCACCCAGGTGGAGGGCTGCATTGTTCTGGATATCTGTGATTTTAAGGAGCTGCTGAAGCAGCGCAGCGAGGACGAGATTTTTTCCCTCAAGGCGGAGTTCTACAAATGGGTCAAGAATGAGATCTGCGCCCTGGCACAGGACAGCATCTGCTGTGGGATGAGCGACAAAGTGGTGGTGCTCTACATCCGCAGTCAGAACAACCGACAGACCATCGTCCAGACAGCCCGCTCCATCCAGCGCTCCCTGAATCATTCTAAAAACATCGAGGTCGCCGCCGGCATTGGGTGCCGCTGCAGGAGCTTCCTGGACATCCAGGAGAGCTATCAGACCGCCCGCCTGGCCCTGCGCATTGCCGCCTCTAACCTCTCCCCGTCCGCCTGCGCAGACAGCGAGGACTACCCCGCCTATATGGCCCTGCTGCGGACCTATCAGGCCAGACCGGAGCTGATTCTCCAGGCGGTGGACCATCTGCTGGCCCCCGTCCGGGACTACGACCGGGCCAAAAACAGCGCTTTGGAAGACACATTCCGGGTCTTACTGGAGTATGACCTGGACTACACCCAGGTGGGGAAGCGGCTGTTTCTACATAAGAATACGGTTCTCCAGAGGAAGCAGAAAATCGCCTCCCTCTATCCGGAGGACCCCTTCCAGATCCCCCAGCGCCGCCAATATGAATTCGCTTTCATCCTGGAGAGCTTATACAGGAGAAAAAGCGGAAACCACCTATAAGAACCGCCCCGACCGGTGTGCTGTCAGAGACCGGTCGGGGCTTTTCCACGGAAAACAGAGCTTATTTTCCAAGAACCTCCTGCATGGGTACGTGGTCGAAATCGAAGTTGTAGTAGCGGGGATTCATCACGGAGAAGGGCTTGCCGGAGTTATACTGTTCCCGGGCGGGAACACCTACGATGCTCACGGCGTCCCCTTCGGAGATGACGGTGTTGGTCAAGGGTCGGCAGGTGGCGGTATCCACGCACTGGACAATGTCAGGACTGGTAATCCAGGGCTTGCCGTTCTTCCACATTACGTGGTACTCATTCTCAAACCAGAGCTTATAGGTGTTTCCGGCAAATTCATCTATGCCGTCCAGCTCCAGGGTGCCGTAGTACAGGCCGTCGATGGTCTTCCCCTCTTTCCGTACCATCCTCGTCTTTGCCAGGAGATAGCCTCCGGCGGCCTCCACAGCGGCTGCCACAGGATCCTTTCCCGCCTCATTGGCCTCCCGGATGGTTTTTCCCACCTTGAAGCACTGGCTCAGGGTGCCGGGCACCAAGGCCTCCTTTACCTCCTTGCCGGACATGATGTAGCAGGCGTGGGCAACCATGCCGAAGCCGGAGTCCGCCAGCATCTTGCCGTTGCGCTCGATCATCTGGCTGTTGACACAGCGGGTGAGGATATTGGTGTCGCCATAGCAGTTGACGATGGCCACGGGCAGACAGGGCTTGTCCATAATCAGGGGCAGGGCCTGGGTCATCTGGGGATAAGCCCGCCCGGCGGCGTCGGCGTCGATGTACGTCAGGCCCTTCCGGAAGCCCACGGACATGGGCATACAGCTGTTTCCGCCGCCCAGCTCAATGGCAAAGAGGGCGTCAATTTTCTTCCCGGTATACTCCTCCAGCACGTCCAGGGACATGCACAGGGCCTCCTGGGGGGAATAGGGGGGATCTTCGGAAACGCCGTTCCGCTTCTGCTTCTCCCGGATCTCGTCAGTCTTGGCGGCGATGGAGCCCATGAGGAAGACGGAGGCGTAGATGTCGTCATCCTTCAGGCTGTCGAAGCTGGTGATCCGGAGGGGCTTGCCCTCCTCCAGAATCTCCTTCAGAGCCTGAATGCCCTCCTCGGGGCTTCCGCCTCCGCCGCAGCCAAAGAAGCAGCAGCCTGCGGCGAAATCCTCAATATCCTGAACGGATTTCAGTTCAAACGCGATCATATTGCAATATCCTCTCTTTTCATGTTGTATTTTGGATCAGCGGTCGGTGTAAACGCTGATGTCAGGCATATACATATCCATACCCAGGGGATAGTAGCTCATCTCGCCGGTGGCTTTGTAGTCGTTGGCAACCGGCCAGTCCACATAGGTGCTCTGATAGGCGTAGGGGTTGGCCAGGTCCGCCACGGGCGCGGAGGGGCACATGTTTTTCATCACGTCATCCTGGAGCTTCTGGGCTGCGGCATTGCGCTCGTCGGTGTCCAGAATTGCCACAGCGGCGTTCAGCTGGGCGTCCAGCTCCGGCGTGGTAATCCAGGTGGAGTTTTCAAAGGTACCCTGAGTGCTGGAGCCGAAGAGCGTACGCATGACGGAGGCGGCGTCGTTCACAGAGGGGGTGATGTTGCAGGTGGAGACATTGGGGGTGTTCTCCGGGGTGGTGATGTTCTCCTGATAGGTCAGCCAGGGCCCCTTGCGGATGTTCATGGTGATACCCACGGCGGCGCAGTTGGCCTGAAGGGAAAGCATCATCTTTTCTAAAGCGGGGGCGGAATCCAGCAGGAAGCAGTCCAGCTCAATGCTCTGATAGCTGTCGGCATACTTTGACTGGGCCAGATACTCTTTGGCCTTTTCCTGGCTGTAGGAATAGGTGGTGCAGTTGTCGTTGTGTCCGCTGACGGAGGATGAGACGGGGCCGGTGCTGAGAGACGCGCCGTAGAAGCAGGGCCCCAGGAAGCTCTCATAGTCCAGCAGGCAGGACAGAGCGCGGCGGTAGTTCACGTCGTCCGTGGGGGTCAGGGTGGTGTTGAAGAAGATATACTGGGTGCAGGCCCAGGAGGTGAAGGCCAGGTCGATGCCGTCCATGGCGTCCAGAGCCTCATAGTTTTCCGGCGCGAACCAGGGAGAAGTGATCTCCAGCTCCTGATTGGCCATCATGGTCTGCTGGGTGCTGGGCTCGGTGAGGTAAATGGCCTTGAACTGCTCCGGGGCGTTCTCGCGGCCCTCCCAGCCCATGTGCCAGTCCGGGAAGCGGGAGGCCAGGAAATACTCGGAATGTACCATCTCCGTGGCGGTGTAGGGGCCGGAGCCGGCATCGTTGTTCAGGAGCCACGCCTTACCGTAGTCGCCATACTCGCCATAGGTCCCGTCGTTTTCGATATTGGCCATGACGGTGGCTTCGTCCAGCACGTACAGATGCCAGATGATGCCCATGAACGCACCCAGAGGCTCAGAGAGGACAAATTTCACGGTGGAGTCGTCCACGGCCACACACTCCTTCACGTTGGAGAAGAGGTAGGCAAAGCCCTCGCCGATGGTGATAAAGCGGTTAAAGGAGAAAACCACATCGGACGCCTTCATCTCGTTGCCGCTGTGGAATTTCACGCCTTCCTTCAGGTGGAAGGTGTATTCCATACCGTCCTCACTGGGCTCCCAGCTGGTGGCCAGGTTGGGAATTTGCTCCGAGCCGTCCTGGAGGACCAGGCCGTCGTACAGGTTCTCCACGCACACACTGCCCACCAGGTCGGTGATGACAGCGGGGTCAATTTTGGGAGTGCTGTCCGCAGAGAAGCGGATGATGCTGGGCCGGGGGCCTCCGCTCTGCCCGCCGGACGCACCGCCGGAGTTTCCTCCCTGGTCCCCGCCGCAGGCGGTCAGACTCAGGCAGCAAACCAATGCCATCATCAACGCAAGAACTCTCTTCATAAAAATCCTCCTTCTAAATATGGTTTCTATTTTCAAGCGGATTGCGCCGCCGCTTGACGGTCCGGTCACGGGTCAAACAGGTGGCAGCGTACCATATGGCCCGGCTCCATCTCCCGCACAACCGGATCCTCCTGGGTGCAGCGTTCGGTTTTGTAGGGGCAGCGGGTATGGAAGCTGCATCCGGAGGGCACGTTCACCGGGGAGGGAATCTCGCCCACGCACTCCACCGCCTTCGGCTTCAAGGCTTCGTCCTCCTCAGAAACCACAGGAATGGAGCTGAGCAGCATTTGGGTGTAGGGATGGAGGGGCTTGCTGTAAAAGGCAGCCGTAGGGGCAATCTCGCAGATTTTTCCCAGGTACATGATGGCCACCCGGTTGGATACATTGCGCATGACACCCATGTCATGAGTGATGAACATATAGGTCAGCTTCTGCTCCCGGTGGAGCTTGATGAGCATGTTGATGATCTTGGCCTGAATGGACACGTCCAGGGAGGAGGTGGGCTCGTCCAGAATGATGAACTTGGGGTTGCAGCACAGTGCCCGTGCAATGGACACAAGCTGCTTCTCCCCGCCGCCAATGGAGTTGGGGGACTTGTACATGAAGTCTGCTGGAAGCTCCACCATCTCCAGGATTTCCAGGATCTTGTCGTCGATTTCGTTCTTGGGCACCACTTTATGGACCTTCAGGGGCAGGCTCAGAATACTGCGCACATCCTGGTACGGATTCAGGGAGGAACCGGGGTCCTGGAAGACAATCTGAGCCTCCCGCCGGAAGCGCATACTCCGCTTCCGCCCCGTGGCCTTGGTGAACGTGTCTTCACCGAAGGTGATCTCTCCGTCCGTCATGCTGTACATGCCCATGACGGTATAGGCGATGGTGCTCTTTCCGGAACCGGATTCTCCCACCAGACCCATGACGTCCCCCTGGAAAATGCTTAGGTCCACGCCGTCCACGGCCCGGACATACCGGTCCCTTCCCACCGGGAAATACTGTTTCAGGCCCCGCAGGGTCAGCAGCGCGTTATCCATGGGCGTCTTCTCCTTTCCCGTTTTCATAAAGGAAGCAGGAAACCGTGTGTCCCTCCGCTGTAGTGTACGCGGCGGGCTTCTCCTGCCGGCAGCGCTCCGTGCAGTGGGGGCAGCGGTTGTAGAAACGGCACCCCTTCGGCGGGTTCACATAGCTTGGAATGTAGCCGTAAATACCGGCGGAAATACCGCCGCCGGACAGCCGCGGCACACAGGAGAGCAGGCCCTGGGTGTAGGGGTGCAGAGGATTTTTGAACAGCTCCTGGGTTTCGCAGCACTCCACGATGCTCCCGGCGTACATCACGTAAATCCGGTCCACCAGCTCCCGTACTACCCCCAGGGAGTGGGTAATCATAATCAGGGAACGTTTCTCCTCTTCCACCAGGGCCCGGAGGAGCTTGTGTATCTGCCCCTGAACGGTGACGTCCAATGCGGTGCCAGGCTCGTCGGCAATCAGAAGTTGGCGGGGCGTGAGAAGGGATGTGGCAATGCAGATCCGCTGGCGCATACCGCCGGAGAGCTGGTGGGGGTAGGACTTGAGAATCCGCTCCGGGTCGGGAATCATGACGCTGTCGATGGCCGCCCTGGCCGCCTTCAACATGCCCTCCCTGTCCCGGCGGTCATAGGCTCCGGAGTATTTCAGCACGTCCAGCATTTGCTGTCCCACGGTGAACACCGGGTTCAGGGCCGCCATAGGCGACTGGGAAATCATGGAAGCCCGTTTCCGACGCAGCTCCAGGAGCTGCCTGGGATTCATGGCCAGAATGTCCTCGCCCTCGAAGAGAATCTGAGACCCTTCACCCACATTGATTCCCTGCTCATCCAGAGTCCGCATAACCATTTTCATGGTGGTGGTCTTGCCGCAGCCGGATTCGCCCACCAGACCGATTTTTTCGCCTTTCCCCACATGGAGGTTTACGCGGTCCACCACCTCGGCGTAGCCCCGGTAGGTCTTGTACCACACGGAGAGGTTCTGAATATCCAACAATTTTTCACTCATCACTGCTTCCCCCTGTCCAGCATATCCCGGATGCCGTCGCCCAGGAAGTTGAAGCCCAGAATAACAAACATAATGGCAAGGGCCGGGAAGGCGGTCATCCACCAATACTGGGGCATGTATTTGGAGCCCTCGGAAATCATGGTGCCGAAAGCGGGTGTAGGCGGCTGTTCGCCCAGGCCGATGAAGCTTAGGGAGGCCCCCAGCAGAATCACCCAGCCCACGTCCAGGGCCATTTTCGTCAGCACCGGGGACAGGCAGTTGGGCAGCAGCTCCTTGAAAAGGATGTGGGCCCGGCCGGCTCCGATAAGCTCAGCGTTTTTGATAAAATACTCCTTGCTGTAGCCTGTGGCCATGCTGTAAACCAGGCGGGTGTACCAGGGCCACCAGGAGAGCGTCACCGCCACCATGGTATTGGTCATGTTGGGTTCCAGCATGGAGGCGATGGTCATGGCCAGAATCAGGGAGGGCAGGGCCAGAAAGATGTCCGTGGCCCGCATGATGACGGTGTCTACCCAGGTGTGGTGGTAGTACCCCGCCAGAAGGCCCAGAAAGGTCCCTGTGGGCACGGAGATCAGCAGAACCACCACCGCCATTTTCAGCGCCCCCCGGAAGCCGAAGATAATACGGGAGAGAATGTCCCGCCCGGCGATGTCCGTGCCGAAGAGGAACTGGGCGCAGGGGGCCATGCCGGCACTGTTCAGGTCGATATAGGCCCCGGCGTGCTGGGGATAGGGGGCAATGTAGGGTGCGAACACCGCCAGGAGAACGGAAAGCGCCACGATGATCAGGCCCACCATGGAGAGCTTGTTGCCCCGGAAGTTGTACCAGTAAATCCGGAGATTTTCCTTGGTAGAGGGCTTCAGGAATCCCTTTTTCTGGCTCATGTGTCTCCCCCCAATCTGATTCTCGGGTCCACCATGGCGTTGATGATATCTACCACCAGGTTCAGCACCAGGAAAGTCGCGCCGATGACCAGCACCACAGCGCAAATGGAATTCAGGTCCTTGGTAATCATGGCGTTGGCGCCATACTTGGAGAAACCGGGCCAGTTGAAGACCCGCTCCACCATAAAAGCATTGCCCACCATGGAAGCAATGTCCATGCCCATGACGGTGATGACGGAGGTGCTGGAGGGCTTGAAGAGGTAGCGGTTCATCAGCAGCTTCTCCGGCAGGCCATAGCTCCGGGAGACGCACATGTACTCCTTACCCATGTTGTCGGTGAGAGCGGAACGGGTCAGGCGGGCATCCTGGAACATACCGCCCAGGGACAGGGCAAAAGCCGGCAGGAGCAGGTGCAGAAAGGCATCCCAGGCAGTGGCAAACTGGCCGGAGAGAAGGGCGTCCAGAACGTAAAAGCCTGTGATGGAGGGCGGCGGAGCCACGCCGGTACTCAGTCGGCCCAGTGTGGGAATCACTTTCCAGATGTTTCCGAACAGCACCAGAAGCAGGATTGCCATGACAAAAGAGGGCACCGCGATACCCAGATAGGAGAAGACCCGGATGGCGCCGTCCAGAACGCCGTCCCGATGCTTGGCCGCTGCCCGGCCCAGGAGCAGGGATCCTCCTATAATGAACAGAGCTGCCCAGAAAATCAGCTCGAAGGTGGCGGGGAGCAGCTGTTTCATGTCCTCTGTCACGGAACGGCGGGTAGACAGAGAGATGCCGAAGTCTCCGTGAAGCACGTCCCGCAGCCACAGGCAGTACTGCACCGGCAGGGGCTTGTCCAGGTACATCTGGCGTGACAGCGCATCCACAGCCTCCTGGGTGGCGTGCTGACCCAAGGCCAGCCGCGCCGGGTCGCCCGGAATGATGCGGGAGAGCATAAAAATTACAATGGATACGCCGATCAAGACGAATATGCCCTGAAACAGCCTTTTTAAGATATAATGAAGCACCTTTTTGAAGCCTCCCTCTTTCGTTTACATGGCCCAATCCACCCGGCGCAGCTTGCTGCCAACGGGCCAATAGGCATATTTGCTGTGCGAGACTCCCTGAAGAACGCAGAACAGCGCATCATACAGTGCGGCCCGGAAGGGTTCGATGACCGGAACCTCTGTCCCACGTTGGCACAGAATGTTCGACACCCGGACCGCCGCTGTACTCATGCAGGTACAGCCAAACACGATGACCCTGGCTCCATCCTGTTTGACAGCGGTGTAAGCAGCCTCCGCCGCCTTTTCCGCCAGGGCGTCTTCGTTGTCGTGAAACTCTGTCACGGGGATATGGATCACCGGAATGGAGGCGAGCTGGCTCTCCAGGAAATAGCTGTGGAGATTGCTCCGGATACAGCGGTCCGCGTTTTCCAGAATGCCTACCACGGAGAAGCGCCCTCCCAGCCGGGAGGCCAGGGAGCAGGCAGACTGGCAGGCCCCCATGACGGGGATGCGCAGAAGTTCCCGGCACTCGGAGAGGGCGGGATCCAGGAAGCAGTCCAGAACCACAGCATCAAAGCCATCCCGCTCGCCCTGAAGGGCGGTTTTCAGAATGTACGGCGCGGCCAGGGCACAGTCGTATGCACATTCAATGGCTTCGCTGCCTCCTGGTACAATCCAGCTGTCCAGCTCTAGCAGACCTCCCAGCTCCTCGGACAGCTGCTCCGACAGCAGATGGCGGTCCAGAACGGACACGGCAATGCCCTCTGTGTAGATATCCGGAACAATGTTCAGTATCCGTATCTTTCGCATAGCGCTCTCCCCTTTTCTTATGTGTTTCTTTATGGTGAAAGTGTAGTAGGTAGTCTTCATTATACAATTCCCATTTATGTAAAATAGTACATCGTTTTTTTTATTGAATATTTATTTGACCATCCTGTGAAATGCACCCCATAAAGTGGACACAAGAGATAAAGGAAGATTAGAGCCTGTTTTAAAACTTAGATATTGTGTGTAAAGCGCAAAGACGATGAAATAAAGCACATGAAAAGGAATGAAATACATGAACAACAATGGAGTAGGATCAAGGATAAGTTTCCAGGATGATACACTCGGTCAGGTAGGGATAGTAACGGTCCAATTTGATGGTTGTCATATGTAGCCTCCATTTTGATATTGGCGGGAAGGGACAGATCGAAATGGAGGGGGTGGAGAGCGGGAGCGGGCCTCTGGACACAGTATCCAGAGGATAAAAACGCCCGCACAGCGCAAGGCTATACGGACGTACCGGGGCGACAGGATATTACAATTTTCGCAGTTGTGGGTAGGACTACCCTTTAGAGGAGGCGGGCTTTTTTTGACAGGTCAGGGAGGTGGACAATATAGAAAGACACGGCAATACCTCTTCAACAGTTGCCGTGTCTTTCAAATGGAAAGGGCCGATAACCGCATTTTAGTCTGCGTGTTATCGGCCCTGCGTCTATGCGTCTGGATCTTTGATAACGGTTATTTGTAGATTGTTTCCACTAACTAAAGTTTCTTTTTTGCACTTTGGGCAGTAAAGGGGATAGTTTTTTAAGACGGTATCCGCTCTTATTCTGTCACGAGTCTTACTTCCACAGACCGGACAAAGCAGCCATTTTTCTTGTTTCATGTTTTATTGAGTTTGTTACCGTAAGGGCACACATTCGCGACTCACAGACTCTACCGTTGGATGAAAGAGAAGCGAGATTTGGGGGCCCTGCTTCCCTATCTAAGCGTCTATATGGGATATGCACATTTTTCAGCTACTGCCTATTATATCCATTTGGTTCCGGACTTCTTTTCTGAGTTGTCTGGCATGGAGCTTGATGCTTATGGGGAACTGCTTTCGGAGGTGCCTCATGAATGCTGAGACTGAGATCCTTGTAGAGGCTATAAACGGGTTTTTCCATATTTACCTGCCGAGACAGAGATGTTTCAGCAAAAACACCGTTGATTCCTATAAAACTGCATTCAAGTTGTTTCTGGACCACATGCTGGAACAACACGATTTCCCATTACGCCAAATGACATTGATCGACCTTAACAAGGATAACCTGTCTGGTTTTGTGGATTGGTTGTCTGTGGTTCGGAAAAACAGTCCTGATTATAAAAAATATTTGTACGACTATCTGTTCTACATAACTTGTCATGGTGAGCATCATTCTATGTCTCGGGACACCGTGCAGCTCTTTATGAAAAACTATGGAAAAGCAGTGCGTGAAATCTGCTCTGACATTCCGGAACGGGTCCACCCGCACCAGCTTCGACACGCGCGAGCCATTCACTTGTACCGTGGAGGGATGCCTTTGTCTATTCTGAGCGAGTTTTTCGGCCACACCTCGGAAGAAACCACTCGGATCTATGCATATGCTGACACAGAAATGAAACGTAAAGCCATTGAGAAAGCCACTCCAAGAAATATTCCAGGCAATGAAACTCCCGGTTGGGATATATCTGATGATGAAATGTTACGCAAACTCACTGGCTTATACTGATATTCGCCCAAATTACGGCAAATGCCTCCGGACATCCTCCGGGGCGTTTGCTTTTTTGATAACCCGTAGTTCGAGAAAGAATGAGTCATGATATGTCCTTTCCGCCCAGCGGGCTTTAAAAAATTGTAAAATCAAAGGCGGCACCGAAAACCGGCACCGCCTTAACTATGTTCGCTTACTGCGCTTTCTTCAATTTTTCAATTTCGCGGACGTTCCGCCGGGTAATTGCCTCCAGCAGTTCGAGCTTTTCGTGAATGTCCTCCCGTTTCTCGGCGGGAATCATCTTCTCCTGAATGAGCTGCATCCCGTCCGCCAGAAGGTTGAACTTGGGAATAACGTCGGCCTCAATCAGCGCACCGACCTCGTGCATGATTTCCGCTTTCTGCTGGTCAACTTTGGTTTCCAGCCTTTCCAGGCGGGCGTTGATGGGTTCCAGCTTCTTGTCCATCAGCTGCGCAATTGCCTGCAAATCTCTTTCGTCAAGCATGTTCATCACCTCATTGTTATTATACGGTGCCGGTATTCGGTTGTCAAGGTGCCGCCGGGCAGAGTCTACAGGGCTATATCCTGCAAGCCGTTCGGGAGCGGATGGAGCGGGACGGGCGGAGCTGACCGGCCTTTTCCATGCCCTGAAAACGGCGCTTTTATTTTAGAATATGATTCGTCTGTTATTTAAACAGGTCTCGTTTTCCAGACAGACCCCTTGACGGGGCAAGGTGTGCTATGTGACTTCGCTGCTTGTTATGCCGAGAATTTATTGCATAATGCTTGTTCCGCCAAAATCTTTTCAATTCCTCGGCATTTTCTTTTTTTCGGCATTTGGGGTCGTTATCGACCAGCAGGACTCGCTTGCCAGAAGCGGACAACGCACAGAAATCAGATTGCAAACATCACTCATAGTCGTCTCCTATCTACGAAAGTTATGTGGAAATTTAGCGTATGTGCCTGCTCTGAACACAAGACAAATCCACAGTATTTTGAGATAACATAAAACAACCACTGCTTGTGAGAATATGATGTAAAAGATTGGCCGGTACTCGATTGAGTGCCGGCCAGTTTGCTATTTTGTGTTGTTATTGTTTGATGCGTTTGGTAAGCGTGAGTGTTTAGTCAGGGTAGCGGGTGTAGGCGACGTAGTAGCTGCCACGATAAACAGTGTCGGTGAGATAATTCAGGTTGTCTCTGTTGACATAACGAATTGCACCGTTGACGTTGCCGTCATAAATACCAATACAATATCTAGTTACACCATTTGCTGTGGTCGTGCTTTTTACGTTGGACGCAGCTGTGAGAACGTGGTCGATTTTGCCATTTTCGTCAAGTTTTACGATTACATCTCCAGGACGAACTTGAGATACGCTGCTGAGTTGTCGCATAGGGAAGTTTTCGCCGCTGTTGTCTCGTCCGCCAAATATGGCGTCACTAACGAGACTGGCAAATCCGCCACATCCTCCAGACATGCTGACAGCATGTTTGTTGCCAATTCGTGTCATGGCGGTGCTAATGTCACCGAGTTTGCGTCCGTTGATTTCAATATAAGCGTTGCGTCGGCCTGTGTTTCCGGTTCCCCAGGTTGTGCCATTAGGGTACACTTTGAGAATTTCGTTGATAATCTTGAGTGCATTGGCGGGGGTGGGTGCGCTGCCGTCACGGAGGGTCAGAGCGGCGGGTTCTTCGGGTTTGGGTTCAGGTGTAGGCGTTTCAACGGGCTTGGGGTCGGGAGTGGGTTCAGGCTTGGGCTCCGGCTTGACTTCGGGCTTCTGAGAAGTTCCGTCGTCGTACTGGTCATTGTCCTTATCGCCGGTGACAGGCGCGTACTGCGCCATGCGCTGAATGACAATTGCAGCCTGACCGCGGTTCATAATATTAGTCCCGACAAAGCGGCCGTCAGAATATCCAGAGATAATACCCAGGGCGTAGACGTTCTTCACGGCGTCCTGATACTGGCTGGGGATGTTCTTGTAGTCCGTAATCTTGGACTGGATAGCCGTCTTCTGGCTGGCGCTGGCGGCGAAGCCCTTGGCCTTCATGATATTGGTCATGAGCTGTGCCATGTCATACCGGTTAATACCGGTATTCACGATAGATGCGTTGATAAATTTAGCCGTCGTATCGAAATTGGTTCCGGCAAGCAGACCCTTGCTGTTCAGTGTGGCGAATGCAGGGGCTGCATAACCGTATTTGAGGTTTTTCTCGGGGTTGTACCATTCAAGTTCCGTGGGATAGAAGGCCCGGGCCAGCATAACGGCGAAGTTGGCTCGGGTAACAGTATTGGCGGGCCAGAAAGTACCGTCAGCATAGCCGTTGACGATGCCTTTCCCGGCGCAGTACATGATGCCCTTGTAGAACGTGTGCGTGGTCGGCACGTCAGAGAAGCTGATGGTCTGAGCCCCTTCGTCCTGGGTTTCGGGCTGGGTCTCAGGTTCGGGCTGGGTCTCGGGCTGGGCTTCGGGTTCCGTTTCAGGCACAGACTCAGGTTCCGTCTCAGGCTGAGCTTCCCGGGCCAGCAGGATGGCGTCCACCAGAGCTTTCACAGTCTCCCGGTCCTCGGGGCTGAGGGCGTCCAGGTCGGGAAGCTCATAGCTTTCGTCCCAATCGGCAATCAGTTCCGCGATGAGCCTGAGACTGGGGTCGATCTCATCGGCGGTTTCCGCCGCCAGGACCGGGACGCAGAGGCCCAGGCACAGCGCCAGAGCCAGGAACAGGGATGCGAGTCGTTTTTTCATGATGTAAAACTCCTTTCAAAAGTGGGCCTTATAAACCCCTCTATAATATAAGTTCTTTGAAAGGAGGCCGGGGTTTTATTTTTTCGGAAAATTTTTTGGAATTTTTCGTTTGTTTACAAATTGTTCACAAAATCCGGCAGTTTCCGCCCCCGTGAGCCGGGGAAACGGGCATTGCCCGGGAAAGCGCCATGACGAGTGAGAGCGGGGCCGTCAGGGAATGGCAAGCCCTGTTTTAAGCTTTGCCGACAGCAAACGCCGCTCTGATTTGCAGAGCCGGACCGGTGAAACCGGATAACAGATAAAAGTCCCCTGATGCAGGAACGCGGAAAGAGCTTCCTGAAACAGGCAAGCGGCATGGAGAAACACTCCATGCCGCCGTTCATATGTACTCAATAATTCTCCGCGTGGACCTCGAAGTAAGCCTGGGGATGGGCGCAGACAGGGCAGACCTCCGGCGCAGAAGTTCCCACCACGATATGGCCGCAGTTCCGGCACTCCCAGACCTTGACCTCGCTCTTTTCGAAGACCTCCTGAGCCTCCACGTTTTTCAGCAGAGCCCGGTAGCGCTCCTCGTGGTGCTTCTCGATCTCGCCAACGGCCCGGAATTTGGCGGCCAGCTCCGGGAAGCCCTCGGCCTCGGCGGTCCTGGCAAAGCCCTCGTACATATCCGTCCACTCGTAGTTCTCGCCGTCGGCGGCAGCGCCCAGGTTCTCAGCGGTGGATCCAATGCCCGCCAGCTCCTTGAACCACATTTTGGCGTGCTCTTTTTCGTTGTCGGCGGTTTTCAGGAACAGGGCGGCAATCTGCTCGAAGCCCTCTTTCTTGGCCTTGGACGCAAAATAGGTGTACTTGTTCCGGGCCTGGGACTCCCCGGCAAAAGCGGCCTGCAGGTTTTTCTCCGTCTGGGTTCCGGCGTATTTGGACATGGTAAAATCCTCCCTTTCAAATCTTCAAAATAGATGCAAAAAGTTACAAAAAAAGCTCTAAAAACTGCGTTTTTAGAGCTTTTGGTACGCCCGACTGGATTCGAACCAGCGGCCTTCAGAGTCGGAGTCTGACGCGCTATCCAACTGCGCCACGGGCGCATACCTGACAATATAAGATTTTCAGTTTTCCGGCTATCCGGGGAAATAGTAGTCAAACAGTAGTCAGCTCACGGCGTTTTTTCCTCTGCCGATCCGCCAACGCCCCTGTTTGCAGGGCTTTGCGCCGTATCTCAGCCGGAGTTGTCAGAAACGTCGGAGTCTGACGCGCTATCCAACTGCGCCACGGGCGCATACCTGACAATATAAAATTGAAGGAAACAGCCGTCCTGTCCGCAGGGCTCTTTGCCCCACGCCGGTTCGACATACGTTCCGAACCGCGCCCGCAAAACCCCTGCACCACAGGTACTTTGGTAGTATAGCAGACTTTCCCGGTTCTGTAAAGCTTTTTTAAAAATTTTTGAAAAAATTTTTTCTTTGAATTTTCTCCGAAAAAGATTGTTAAAAAAATTGACAAGTCTACGTTTTTGGGCTAAACTAGAGGACAAGTATCCTTTCATCAGCGGCTTTTTAGGAGTGAATGGTATGAAAAAGGAAAACATCTCTGATGCTGTCATCCGCCGCCTGCCCCGGTATTACCGTCAGCTGACGGAGCTCTGCGCCAGGGGTGTCGTGCGCATCTCGTCCCACTCCCTGGGCCAGGAAATGAACATCACCGCCTCCCAGATCCGCCAGGACCTGAGCTGTTTCGGCGAGTTCGGACAGCAGGGGTATGGCTATAACGTAGAGGAGCTTCACACGGAAATCGGCCACATCCTGGGCGTGGACAACAACCACCATCTCATCATCATCGGCGTCGGCAACCTGGGCCACGCCCTGCTGCAAAATTTCGGCTTTGCCCACGCGGGCTTTTCCGTGGACGCCGCCTTTGACATCTCCCCCGCCGTCACCAACACCCGGGTCAACGGCGTTCCCATTCTCCCTATGGACGAGCTGGACGGCTATCTGAAAAACCACAGCGTGGATGTAGTGGTGCTGACCATTCCCCAGGCCGTCGCCCAGAGCATGGCGGACCACCTCGTCGACCAGGGTGTCCGGGGCTTCTGGAACTTCACCAATGTGGAGCTGACCAGCTCCGTGCCGGAGGTCAAGATTGAAAATATCCATTTTGCGGACAGCCTGCTGACCCTCAGCTACCGCATTGCCAACCGATGACGCCGCGCATGCCGTTTCCGCGGCACAGAAAGGACGCACTCTCATGCGAAAAAAAGGATTTCTCTTCGTTCTGCCGCTGACACTGGCGCTGGCCGCCTGGGCGCTGGCCGTCGGCGATGCGGCGGACCCCCTGGCCTCCCTGTCTTATCTCAACGGTATTTTTACCAGCGCCGTGGACGCCGCCGTCAACGCCCGGCTGGACGCTTCAGACGCGCTGCTGCTGGAAAACGGCGGAAACGGTCTGGAGGTGCCTGCCGTTCCCTCTGCCTCCGCCGGCGGCTGGACGGAGCTCCGCCTGAAGCAGGGAGACCTGCTGCCCCTCTCCACCGGAGAAAGCGTGCTGCTTCTGGCGGGAGGCGGGCAGTTTACCTGCGCCTTCGGCGAGGTGGTGGACGCCACCGCCGGCGCCGCCGTTCCGGCCGGCGGGGCTCTGGCGGCCAATCACCGCTACATCGCCGCGGAGGATACCGCCGCCAGCGTGCTGATTACCAGCAAGACCGCCGTGGTGGACTGTCAGGGAACCGGCTCCGTCAGCTATTCCACCGCCACAGATTACAACGCCATGGCCGGGGCCCTGAAATCCCTGGGCCTTTTTCGGGGCAGTCTCACCGGATACGGCCAGGGCTTTGACCTGGAGGCCGCCCCCACCCGGCTTCAGGCCCTCATCATGTTCATCCGGGTGCTGGGGGAAGAGGAGGCCGCCCTGGCCTGGTCCGGCAGCATCCCCTTCACCGATATCCAAAAGGGCTCCCAGGGGGAGAAATATGTGGGCTATGCCTATGAGCGGGGCTATACCAACGGATACAGCGCCACCCAGTTCCGCCCCTCCGCTCCGGTAAACGCCCGGCAGTACACGGAGTTTATCCTCCGGGCCCTGGGCTACAGCTCCGCCGCCAACACCAACCTCTCCGACGCCCTTGCCCGGGCCCTGGAGGCCGGCGTTCTGACTCCCGGCGAGGCCGCCATGCTGCAAAACGACCCCTTCCTTCGGGCCGACCTGGTCTATGTCTCCTATTACGCCCTGGACGCCTTCCGGGCCGACGGCATGGGGACCCTGGCGGACTCCCTGATGGAAAAGGGGATTTTCACCCAGTGGGAGCGGGACAGCGCCGCCGGCATGGTCACCGGCTGGCGGCTGTAACGCCGGGATATCCGGGGTCAAAAAATTTTCGGGAATCCGGAACCCTCCGGTCCGGGGCACATATGATGAACTGAGGCCGCTTCAAACGGTCTACATCTCTCAGGAGGTTCCATCTTATGTGCAATACTGGCTTTGGCGGAGGCAACTGCTGCTGGATCATCATCCTGCTCATCATTGTCTGGTGCTGCTGCGGCAGCAATTCCAGCTGGGGCGGCAACGGCTGCGGCTGTAACTGCGGCTGCGGCGGCAACTGCGGAGGCGGCTGTGGCTGCAACTGCGGCTGCAACAATAACTGCGGCTGCACCCCCACCCCCTGCTGCTGATCCGCGTTTCGCGGAGGACCAGGCGTTTCCCGGCGTTTCTGCCGCCCGGCGCTTCGGTTCATTCCGCAGGCAGTCCCAGTCGGAAAACGCCCCTCCGGCAGTCCGGGGAAACGCCCGGCGGAGCGGGTCTCTGGGTGACGCCTGCCTACCAATGACATAAAACCGGAGCCCCGGACCCAGCAGGGTCCGGGGCTCAGCCTTTTGAATCCGGCGGCGCAACGGAAAAACCGTCAGAATTTCCCCTCTCTCTGCCTGGCCGTCAGCCTCCCGGCCAGGTGTCCCAGAACGGCCCCAAGGAGAATCCCGCCCAGCACATCGCTGGGCCAGTGGACATAGAGGTAGAGCCGGGAGAAGGCGATGCCTGCGGCCAGAATCATGGCCGGTATCCACAGTCGTTTTTCCGCCCCCGCCGCCCGCAGCGCAAAGGCCGCGGCAAAGGAGGCGGCGGTGTGTCCGGAGGGAAAGGAGGCGTCCCCCGGCGGGGAAACCAGCAGAATCAAATCCGGACGGAGGAGGAAGGGCCGCCCCCGGCCAATCAGGGGCTTCAAAACCATGTTGCAGGCCAGCAGGTCCAGCACCAGGGCGCAGGAGACCGTGATTCCCTGCCTCCGCCGCTTTGCGGAGAACAGCAGCAGCGCCGCCAGCAGAATCCAGATGTCCCCGTGATCCGCCAGACGGCTGAGAGCGGACATCAGCACGTCCAGAGGGCCGCTGCGGAGGTGCGCCTGTATCCAATCCAGAAGAGCCAATTCCAAGGTGTGCGCCTCCTTAGAGTCCAGGTTCTATCGCAGGGTCCGCGGCGCCGGACAGGCGTCCCGGCCCTGTCTCCACTGTATTATAATATGGGACGTCCCTGATTATTCCAGCACCGCCCCCCGGGCCGCGCTGGAAACCAGCTTGGCGTACCGGGCGGCATAGCCGGTTTTGACCTTGGGCTCCGGGCAGACCCACCGGACCCGGCGGGCCTCCAGAACGGCCTCGTCCACATCCAGCGTGATGGAACACCTGGTGATGTCAATGGAAATGGGGTCGCCGTCCTCCACGAAGGCGATGGGGCCCCCCTGGGCCGCCTCCGGGCAGACGTGTCCGATGGACGCGCCCCTCGTCGCGCCGGAGAAGCGCCCGTCGGTGATGAGGGCCACATCCTTGTCCAGGCCCATGCCGGCAATGGCGGAGGTGGGATTCAGCATCTCCCGCATACCGGGGCCGCCCTTGGGGCCCTCATAGCGGATGACCACCACGTCCCCGGCCACGATTTTCCCGGCGTAGATGGCGGCAATGGCGTCCTCCTCACTGTCGAAGACCCGGGCGGGACCGGAGTGAACCATCATCTCCTTGGCCACGGCGGAGCGCTTCACCACGCAGCCCTCCGGGGCCAGGTTGCCCTTCAGCACGGCGATGCCGCCGTCGGGGGAATAGGGATTGTCAATGGGGCGGATTACCGCGGGGTCCCGGTTCACCGCGCCCTCCAGATTCTCCCCCAGGGTTTTCCCGGTGCAGGTGAGGACGGATGTGTCCAGCAGATTCTTTTTCGTCAGCTCCTTCATCACCGCGTAGACGCCGCCGGCCTGCTCCAGGTCCTCCATGTAGGTGTCCCCGGCGGGGGCCAGGTGGCAGAGGTTGGGGGTTTGGGAGGAAATTTCGTTAGCCATGTCAAAGCTCAGCTCAATGCCGCACTCGTGGGCAATGGCAGGCAGATGCAGCATGGTATTGGTGGAACAGCCCAGGGCCATGTCCACGGTCTCGGCGTTGTGGAAGGCGGCGGGGGTCATGATGTCCCGGGGGCGGATGTTTTTCTCCACCAGCTCCATAATCTGCATACCCGCATGCTTGGCCAGCCGCAGCCGGGCGGACCAGACGGCGGGAATGGTGCCGTTGCCCCGGAGACCCATGCCGATGGCCTCGGTGAGGCAGTTCATGGAGTTGGCGGTGTACATGCCGGAACAGGAGCCGCAGGTGGGACAGGCGCTGTTCTCATAGTCCTCCACGCCCTCCTCATCCAGCTTCCCGGCGTAATAGCTGCCCACGGCCTCAAACATGTGGGAGAGGCAGGTGCGCCGCCCGTCCTTCAGGCGGCCCGCCAGCATGGGACCGCCGGAAACGAAAATCGTGGGAATATTCAGCCGGGCGGCGGCCATGAGGAGACCGGGGACGTTTTTGTCACAGTTGGGAATCATCACCAGGCCGTCAAACTGGTGGGCGATTGCCATGGCCTCGGTGGAGTCGGCAATGAGGTCCCGGGTGATGAGGGAGTACTTCATGCCCACGTGTCCCATGGCGATGCCGTCGCACACGGCAATGGCGGGGAACTCCACCGGGGTGCCGCCGGCCAGGCGGATGCCGGCCTTCACGGCCTCGGCAATCTTGTCCAGATTCATGTGGCCGGGGACAATTTCGTTATAGGAGCAGACCACGCCGATCAGCGGGCGGTCCAGCTCCTCTCTGGTATAGCCCAGCGCGTAGAACAAAGAGCGGTTGGGGGCCCGCTCCACGCCCTGGGTCACATTGCGGCTGTTTTCTTTCATGGTATATCCTTCCTTTTATTGACACCCGCTGAAAACGGGCGGTGTTCAGGGAAAATAGTAATATAAATTCCCGGCGCTGTCAAGCCGCCGGAGGCCCCATTCTGCCCGGCGCTTCTCCCCTGTTCCGCCGGAATCCTCTTTTTCCGGCAAATTTTTTCTCCAGCAGATGACACCGCCGGAGGGATGTGCTATAATGCCTACAGAATGACAGCCCCGCCGGAGCACGCGGTTTTCCGTCCCGGCGGACCGCCAATCATAGACGTACAGAAAGAGAGGGATCACCTTGGACAAAGCCGGCGAATACTACAACAAGGCATGGAACTACAATAAAGAAAAAAATTATCAGCAGGCGTACATCCATTTCACCATCGCTGCGGAAATGGGCCATGCGGACGCTCAGAATTTCCTCGGCACATACTACCTGAACGGTTATGGCGTTGAAGAGGATGAGGCGGCGGCGGTGGAGTGGTTTCAAAAAGCCGCTGGGCAAAACAACATGTTTGGCAATTACAACCTGGGGCGCTGCTATCAATATGGCTGGGGCGTGGAGAAGGACCCTCAAACGTCTCTCAGGTTCTACCTGCTCGCCGCCGAACAGGGTCACGCGGGCGCTCAGAACGAGGCCGGACGCTGTTATCTGAATGGCTGGGGTCATGAAAAGGATCATGTCAAAGCGGCGGAATGGTTCCGGAAAGCCGCCGCCCAGAACAATATACACGCCTGCTATAACCTGGGCCTCTGCTATCAAAACGGCTGGGGCGTGGAGAAGGACAGTCAAAAAACCTTCCAATACTATCTGCGGAGCGCTGAGCTGGGCTACGCAGATGCTCAGAACGAGGCCGGCTACTTTTACCTGAACGGCTGGGGCGTCGAAAAGGATTACACCAAGGCGCTGGAGTGGTTCCGGAAGGCCGCCGATCAGGACAATATGGACGCCATCTATCACCTGGGCCGCTGCTATGAATACGGCTGGGGCGTGGAAAAGGACATGCAGAAGGCCGTCCAGTTCTACCAGCGCAGCGCGGAGCTGGGCCGGGCGGACGCCCAGAACGACCTGGGCGTCTGCTACCTGAACGGCCAGGGCGTTAAGAAAAACGAGGCCAAGGCCCTGGAATGGTTCCGGAAGGCCGTCGCCCAGGACCCCGATAATAAGTTTGCCAACTACAATCTGGGCCGCTGCTATCAGTACGGTTGGGCCACGGAAAAGAACCCCCAGAAGGCCTTTCCCCACTTTCTGCGCGCCGCAGAGCAGGGCCATGCGGCCTCTCAGAACAAAGCCGGCTTTTTCTATCTGAACGGGATGGGAACCACGAGAGATGACGCCAAGGCCCTGGAGTGGTTCCGGAAGGCTGTCGCTCAGAACGAAAAATACGCCTGCTATAACATGGGCTTCTGCTATGAAAAGGGCCGGGGCGTCAGCGCAGACAAGAAAAAGGCCCTGGAGTATTACGAAAAGGCCGTGGCACTGGGGCACGAAAATGTCAAGAAGGACGTGGATCGCCTGCGGGGAGAACTGGGCAGCCCGCCTCCGGAGCCGCCCCAGCCCCCTCAGACAGACGGCGTGCAGCAGGAGGATGGCATGTCCGCCTATGACAGGCTCCAGGCCCTCACCGGCCTGGATTCCGTCAAGAGGGCAGTCGGCAAAATGATCCACCTCCACCAGATCAACGCGAAGAGAGAGGAAGCCCTGGGGAAAAAGGCCTCCACGGTCTCCATGCACATGGTGTTCACCGGGAATCCCGGCACCGGCAAAACCACCGTGGCCCGCATCATCGGAGAGCTCTACCATGAGATGGGACTGCTGTCCAAGGGCCAGGTGAAGGAGGTCAAGCGGGCCGATCTGGTGGCGGAGAACATCGGCGGCACCGAGGCCAACACGAAGCGTGCCATTGAGGAGGCCCTGGGAGGCATCCTGTTCATTGACGAGGCCTATACCCTCAGCCCCGAGGACCCGGGGCGGGACTTCGGCCCCAAGGCCGTGGACACCATCCTGACGGCCATGGAGGAAAACCGGGGAAATCTGGTGGTCATTGTGGCCGGCTATGAAAAGGAAATGCAGCGCTTCATCAACAGCAACCCGGGTCTGAAATCCCGCTTCAAGAACTTCATCCGCTTCGAGGACTACAACGCCCAGCAGCTCCATCAGATTTTCCGCTATACCGTGGAATCCGAGGGCTACCGTCTGGACGAGGCGGCGGATTCCATTCTGGCCCCGTATTTTGAGCAGCTTTACCGCACCCGGGGCCTCAACTTCGGCAACGGCCGGGAGGTGCGCAACTTCTTCGAGTCCGTTCTCGCCTGGAACGCGGAGCGTCTGGCCAGCATGGACACGGACCACCTCACCGGGGAGGAGCTTATGTCGCTGACGGAGAGCGACATCCAGACCGCCGTGGACGAGCAGATGGGCCGGACCGGCGAAGCGGACGGCGGGCCCTCGGCCCTGGAGGAGCTGGACGCCATGACCGGTCTTGCCAGCGTGAAGGAGGAGGTCCGTCTCCTCCAGCAGGTGGCCGTCTATCAGCAGCACTGCCGGGAAATGAAGCTGACCACCACGCCGCCCACCATGCACATGGTGTTCACCGGCAACCCCGGCACCGGCAAAACCACCGTGGCCCGGATTATCGGCCGCATCTATCACGAGCTGGGCCTGCTGCCCGAGAGCCGGGTGACGGAGGTCAAGCGGGCGGACCTGGTGGCGGGCTATGTGGGCCAGACGGACCAGAAGGCCAGGTCGGTCATCCAGCGGGCCCTGGGCGGCGTGCTGTTCATCGACGAGGCCTATACCCTGAGCCCCGAGAATCCCGGCCATGACTACGGTCAGGAGGCCATCAACGTGCTGCTGACCGCCATGGAGGAAAACCGGGAGAATCTGGCGGTGATTGTGGCGGGCTATGACAGGGATATGCGGCGGTTCATCAACAGCAATCCCGGTCTGAAATCCCGCTTCACCAAGTACATCCATTTCGATGATTACGACGGCGGGGAGCTGGCCCAGATTTTCCACAACTTCGCCGGCAGCCGCTTTGTCTTTGGCGAGGGGGTGGAGGAGGAGCTCCGCAGGGTCTGCAATGAGCTCTACCAGCAGCGGGACGCGAATTTCGGAAACGCCCGGGATGTGCGCAACCTGTTTGACCTGGTAACTGCCAGTCAGGCCGACAGAGTCACCAGGATGAACCGCCTTTCCCGGGAGGACATGATGCAAATGACCCGGGAGGACATCCTGAACGCAGAACAGAAGTACAAAAAAGGCCAGGCCTTCCTTCCCAAGCCCAAGAGTCCGAAGCCCATCGGATTTAATTGACGGTCTGAGGCAGCAAAACGAAAGGGGCCCCCTGGGGGTCCCTTTCGCTTTCACATGGGTTTCTCAGGACTGGGGATAGCGGGGCCGGTTCTCCGTCAGCCGGGCAAAGGTCCGGGACAGGCCGGGCCAGTCCACCTTTTGCCACCAGCCTTCAAAGTAGTCCCCCCGGCGGTTCTGGTAGTCCAGATAATAGGCGTGTTCCCACACGTCGCAGGGCAGCAGGGGAATCAGGGGCAGGGGCGCGTCCTGGTTGGCGCTCTTGCGGACGGAGAGCCTGCCGTCCCCGTCGCTGACCAGCCAGGCCCAGCCGGAGCCGAACTGTCCCAGGGCGGCGGCCTTCATGGCGGTTTTCAGCTCCTGGAGATCTCCGAAATCCCTGGCTATGGCGTCCGCCAAGGGCCCTTCGGGCTCCGAGGCGGCTCCGGAGGCCAGGGTTTTGAAATACAGGTCGTGGTTATACACGCCGCCGGCGTTATTCCGGACGCCCTGCCGGATATCCTCCGGGAGCTGGGCCCAGTCTCTCACCAGCCGCTCCAGGGGCCAGTCCTGATAGGCGGGATTGGCCTCCAGCAGCTTGTTCAGGTTGTCCACGTAGGTCTGGAAGTGCTTGTCGTGGTGAAAATGCAGGGTCCGTTCGTCGATTTCCGGCATCAGGGCGTCATAGCCGTAGGGCAGAGGCGGCAGGGTAAAGGGATAATGAGATTCCATAAGCAAGTCTCCTTTCAATTTGCCTTTGATTGACAGGAAGCGGTTTTGTCAAAAGGCCGCCGTCCCTCTGTCAGTCTGAACTAGTATATGAATCCGGGCCGCCGGGCATACGGAGAGAAATTTTTGAGAAACTTCATAATTTTGTGACAAACAGGCCCGCTGAAACGTCTATAATAGTGAACCGCTCATTACAAAAAGAAAGAGAGACACACCATGAAACAGTTCATTTGGATGCTCTGCGGCATTTTCCTGTCCGGGCTGCTGCTGGGCAGTCTCAGCGCCTGTTCCTCCTCAAACAGGGGCACGTTCAGCCCGCCGCCGGGACAGGCCTCCGACCCGGACCCCGCCGCCGGGAAGGAGCCCGTCTCCCAGGACGCCCAAAGCGCCTACGCCGCCCTGCTGCGGCAGGTCCGGGACACCCAGACCCTGCCTGACGGCACGGAGCTGGAATGCCTGCGGGAGGGGGACGCCATTGACATGGAGAGCCTGGAGATGAACACCTTCGCCCTCTTCGACGTGGACGGCGACGGCCGGGCGGAGCTGGTCCTGAACTGGGTCAGCGCCGGCATCGCAAACATGATGGAACTGGTCTACGGCTACGACGCCGCCACCGGCACGGTCCGGGAGGAACTGCGGGAGTTTCCCGGCATTATCTTCTACGACAACGGCACGGCGGAGGCCCCCTGGTCCCACAACCAGGGCAATGCCGGCGACAAGCTCTGGCCCTACAGCGTCTATCAGCACAGCGCCGAAACCGACGCCTATGCCATGACGGGAGCCGCCGACGCCTGGGACGGAAGCTATCGGGAGACCGATACCTTCCCCAGGGACGTGGACGCCGACGGGGACGGGGTAGTCTACTTTCTCCTCTCCGCCCATGCGGACAGCTGGAGAGACGGATACAGCGCCCCGGTGGACGGCCCGGACTACGAAAACTGGCGGAGCTTTCACATCGGAGAGGGGGCGGCTCTGGAGCTCTCCTGGCTGCCCCTGACGGAGGAGAACATCCTCAAGGCGGAGGGGATGCCCCTTCCCGAGGCACAGGACGACGGCCCCTCCCGTGAGCCCGCCCCCCAGCCGGAACCCCCGTCCCAGCCGGCAGAGGAGGAGGGTCTGCCCTATGGCCGGCCCGTGGACTTTGATTCCAGCGGCCTCCCTGCCGCCTATGCCGCCGCCATTCAGCAATACTGCCGCAGCGGCGTCTTCCCCGACGGGCGGGACGGCGGGGAACTCCCCTGCCGCATTGCCTATGCTGTCTGCGACGTGGACGGAGACGGCCGGGACGAACTGATTCTGCAGAACACCGACACCTACGTGGCGGGCATGACGGAGCGGGTATTCGCCTATGACGGGAGCACCGAAACCTTCCGGGAGGAATTCAGCGCCTTCCCCGCCCTGAGCTATTACGACAACGGCGTCATTCAGGCGGACTGGTCCCACAACCAGGGGCGGGCGGGGGATAAGCTCTGGCCCTATGACCTGTACCGGTACCAGCCGGAGGAAGACCGTTATGAGCCCCTGGGCTCCGTGGACGCCTGGGACCAGAGTCTCGGCGGACATATGGATGCCTTTGGAGGGGATTTCCCGGAGGAGACCGATGCGGACGGCGACGGGTATCTCTATTTCCTCCTTCCTGCCAACTGGCAGGGGGAATATACCCGGGGCAGTCTGGTGGACGGCCCGGACTATGAGAACTGGCGGAACCACCATCTGAGTGAAGCGCAGCTTCTGGAAATCCCCTATCAGGCGGTGGAGGTGGAAACGGTGTTTCCCAGCGCCGCAGGGTGAGAGTGGAGAGTGGAGAGCGAAGAGTTGAGAGTAGAGAGTGAAGCGCGGAGAGTGGAGAGCGGAGAGTGAAGAGTTAAGAGTGGAGAGTTGAGAGTGGAGAGCGGAGATCGAAGAGCGAAGAGTTGAGAGTAGAGAGTAGAGAGTGAAGAGTGGAGATGGGGGGGATTGTATGCTGTACGTCTGTATTCTTACAGCGCTGGTCTGCGGGGGCGTGTATCTGCTGTACGGCCGGGGTCTGGCGGCCGCAAAAAACATCCGGGCCCTCCTCTTCGTCTTCCGCCCCGGAAAGACCTCCCACCGCTTCACCCTGGACGCCTGCACCGGCTGGGTCCGGCATGGGGTCCGGTTCCGGGAGGGCCGGACCTGCGCCTTCACACTGGACGCCCGGCTGACCAGGGGCGACGTGGAATGCCTGCTGCTGGACCGGGACAAACGGCCCCTGCTGAATCTGACCCCTCAGTCTCCCGCCGGAGCGGTCAGATTGGAGGCAGGCAGGTATATTTTGCGCTGGACCTTTCAAAAGGCCTCCGGAACCTGTGCGCTGCGCTGGCAGGCCGGACACAGATAAACAGAAAGCCCCCTCGAAAAGGGGGCTTTTTGCTGCCCGCTCCGCAGAGACAACGGGGGCGGAAACGGAGGCAAAAAGGACGGGCCCGAAGGCCCGCCCATACGGATTGCAATATAGCTGCCAAATTATTACCCGAAGGAATCAGTTATTTCTTGAGGGAGTCCACCCATTTGCCGTATTTGTCCACGTTGGCCTGGGCGTCTGCCGCGTCGCTGCCCTGGGTGAGGATGTACACCTTGATCTTGGGCTCGGTGCCGGAGGGCCGGACAATCACGGAGGTGCCGTCGGCCATCTCGAAGCGGAGCACGTTGGACCCGGAGAGCTCCATGGCGGTCTTTGCTCCGGTGGCGCAGTCGGTGACGGAGCCGTCGGAATAGTCCTTGAACTGGGCCACCTTCACGCCGCTGATTTCGGCAGGCGGGGTCTCCCGGAGGCTCTTCATCAGGTTGGCCATGTCCTTCAGGCCGTCCAGGCCGGGCATCACCAGATTATAGGTATGCTCGGCAAAATAGCCGTACTTCACATAGAGGGCGTCCAAGGCGTCCGCCAGGGTCATGCCCTGAGAGGCGTACCAGGCGGCCATCTCTGTAAGGGCCAGGGCGGCGGTGACGGCGTCCTTGTCCCGGACGTAGTCGCCCAGCATATAGCCATAGGACTCCTCGTAGGAGAAGATGACCTTCCCCTCGCCGGTGGACTCCAGCTTATCCTTCTTCTCCGCCAGGAACTTGAAGCCGGTGAAGGTGTCGAAGCACTTCAGTCCGTTGACCTCGGCCACCTTCCGGGCCATTTCGGTGGTGACGATGGTCTTCAGGGCCACGGGCTTCTCCGGCAGGATGCCCGCCCGCTTCTTCGCGCCGATGAGATAGTCCAGCAGCAGCACGCCGGTCTGGTTGCCGGAAATAACCTTGAAGTCCCCGGACTTGGTGCGGACCATGATGCCCACCCGGTCGGCGTCGGGGTCGGAGCCCAGGATGAAGTCCGCGCCCTCCTTTTTAGCCAGGTCCACCGCCAGATAGAAGCCCTCGGGGTTTTCCGGGTTGGGGGAGACCACGGTGGGGAAATCGCCGTCAATGACCATCTGCTCGGGGACGCAGATCAGGTGCTTGATGCCCAGGCGGCGCAAAGCCTCGGGAATCAGCTTGTGGCCGGTGCCGTGGAAGGGGGTGTAGACCAGCTTGAAGCTGTCCGCCACCTTTTCCACCGTGGCCTTGTCGTTGACCTGACCCATGACGTTGGCGAGGAATTTCTCGTCGGTCTCGGCGCCCAGGACCTCGATGAGGCCCGCCTTCACGGCCTCGTCATAGTCCATGGTTTTGATATCGTCAAAAATGTCAATCTCGCCCAGGCGCTTGGCGATGGCGTCGGCGTGGTGGGGGGGCAGCTGCGCGCCGTCCTGCCAGTAGACCTTATATCCGTTGTATTCCTTGGGATTGTGGCTGGCGGTGACATTGATGCCCGCCTGACAGTGGTACTCCCGGACGGCGAAGCTCAGTTCGGGGGTGGGCCGCAGGGACTCGAAGATGCGGACATGGATGCCGTTGGCGGCGCAGACCTGGGCGGCGGCCCGGGCAAACTCCATGGAGTGGTTCCGGCAGTCCATGCAGATGGCCACGCCCCGGCGCCTGCCCTCCTCGCCCTCGGCGGCGATGACGTCGGCAAAGCCCTGGGTAGCCCAGCGGATCACGTGGATGTTCATATTGTGGAGTCCGGTGTACATGGTGCCCCGGAGACCGGCTGTGCCGAATTCCAGAGGGCCGTAAAACCGGGCCTCAATCTCCTTGGGGTCGTCCTTAATGGCCTTCAGTTCGGCTTTCTCCGCGCCGCTGAGGGCGGGGCTGGCTAACCACTTTTCATATTCCTTCATGAAATCCATTTGCAGAATCCTCCTTTATAGTGCGTTGACGCGCCGGGCAGCAAGAGACCCTTTGGCGAAACTGGCCAACTTTCGGCGTCAGGCGGCGGCGAAAATACCTCAAACCGCATAAAATCATTATACGGGAGGTTTTGGCAGATGTCAAGGACTGCCTGCGGAAGGGAGGCGTCCGTTCCCGCATTTCCTCAGAAGGAGGGGGATGACTTTGCGCCTGACCCCTGCAAGAACGCCTGTAAGGGCGGGCCTCTGCGCCCGCCCGTTCTCGCATTTTATAGCAGGACCATGATACAGGGGCCGCCCCCCGGCGGCCCGCCAACACAAGGGCCTTACATCGGGCCGCCCGAGGGGGCGGCCCCTGCATCAAATCTCCGAAGGAGACACATCCCTGACGCGGCGGACGCAAAAAGAGGAGGGACATCCCCTCCTCTCCGCTCTTTTCTATTTGCCCCACTCCGGCATGAAGCCGCAGACCGGGCACTCGAAGGCCCGCCAGCCGAAGCAGCCGAGGCGTTCCCCCTGGCGGGCCATCCGTCCGCAGCAGGGGCAGCGGGTAAAGGCCGCCGCGCTCAGCAGAACGGCAGGCGGCACAGCCAGCAGGGCGGCGATCTCAAGGGCCGTCCAGCCTGTAACGATCCCCGCGATCACACACAGCAGCGCCAGCAGGCACAGTCCGTCCGCCAGCCCCGCCCGGCGGCAGAATGTTCGGGCAATCCGGGTTTTCTCCTCCGGCGTCAGGTCCCGCCGGGGCGGCTTGTTGGGAAAATATTCATTCACAGGCGCACACCCCTTTCTCTGACCTGTTTCCTGATTCCTAACTCCTCATTCTTAATTCCTAGCTCCTAATTCCTAGTTCCTAATTCCTAGTTCCTAATTCCTAGTTCCTAATTCCTAGTTCCTAATTCCTAGTTCCTAATTCCTAGTTCCTAGCTCCTAATTCCTAATTCCTAACTCCTAATTCCTCATTCTCTCAGGGCGTTGGTCATTTGTGGTACCGGCTCCCGGCGTTGATCTGGTACGCCCGGTAGATTTGTTCCAGCAGCATCACCCGGGCCAGATGGTGGGGAAAGGTCATGGGGGACATGGACAACTGGGCCCAGGCCTCCGCCTTGACGGACTCGTGGAGGCCAAAGGACCCGCCAATCAGGAAAACCAGCCGCTTTTCAAGGCCCCGCTCCGCACCGCCGGCCCAGGCGGCCATGGTCCGGGCCAGCTCCTCGCTGGACCGCAGACGCCCCTCCACGCACAGGGCAATCACCCGGGATGAGGGGGGAATCTTTCCCCGGATGGCCCCGGCCTCCTTCAAAAGGGCAGCGTCCACCTGGGCCTGAGAGGGATTGTCCGGAAGGCGCTCCTCCGGCAGCTCCACAATCTCCAGCTTGCAGAAGCGGGACAGGCGCTTGACATACTCCGCCGCCGCCTCGGTGTAGAATTTTTCCTTCAGCTTCCCCACGCAGATCAGACTGACTCTCTGCATAACGCCCTCCCAACCTCATGGGCCTGGCCCGGGCAGTCCCGTGGAGCCACCGACAGCAGCGGGGCCAGCCCCGCCCCGGACAGGGCGGTCTCCACCGCCCGGCGGGCCATGGCAGGCGTGTTGTTCTCCCGGCTGAGATGGGCCAGGATAATCTCCGAGGCCCCGGCCTCCGCCAGGGTCACGGCAAAGGCGGCGGCGTCCCCATTGCTCAGGTGCCCCCAGGGGCCCAGGATGCGCCGCTTCAGATAATAGGGATAGGGGCCGCTTTTCAGGGTCTCCACGTCGTGGTTGGCCTCCAGCACCGCCACGTCCACGCCGGGGAGAACCTCCGCCGCCTCGGGCGTGACTGTGCCGGTGTCCGTCAGCAGACCCAGACTGCCCTCCTCTGTGTCAAACCGCCAGCCGCAGGACCCCGGCGCGTCGTGGGAGGTGGGGAAGGCGGTGATCCGGCAGTCCGCCAGGGAAATTCCGCGGCAGAACGAGACCTCCCGCAGGCGGCTTTCCGCCTCGGGGAACCGCTTCGCCAGGGCCTCCGCCGCCGGGGCGGAGGCGAAGAGGGGACAGGCCGTTCGCTTCAGAAGGGTCTGGAGGCCGGAAATATGGTCGCTGTGGGTGTGGGTGATGAAAATGCCGTCCAAGGCTCCCAGGGCCGTGCCCAGCGTCCGCAGGCTCTGTTCCACCCGGCGGCAGGAGATGCCCGCGTCCAGCAGCGCCTGTCCGCCGGACCAGGAGACCAGGGCGGCGTTGCCGGAAGAGCCGCTGGCAAGGGTATGTATCGCCGTCAAATACTTCCGCCTCCCTTCCGTTTCCCGGGGGCTGTCAGATCATAGCTCATGTTTATCAGCACCTTTATCGTTTCGTCGCCGGCTTCCTCCAGAGAGACGGACAGCCAGTTCCCTTTGTTCATGTGATAGGCCGGGTAAATCCCCGGCAGCTCCCGAAAGGACCCGATTAAAAGGGGATCGCACTTCACGTTCACCACGTCCAGCAGCCCGTCCCCCGTCAGACCCAGCCTGCTCCCGGGAATCCTCATCACCAGGGCAAACCACTTTCGGTTCCCGGTGTGGCGGAACACGACATAATCGGGATATCGGGCCCAGGGCCGGTCCGCCGCCGCGGCATAGCTCCCCGTCAGATAGGCTTCCAGCGCCTCCCGGTTCATCGGCTGGTTCCCCCATTTCTCAGAAAATCGCTGAAGCCCTTCAAATCCGCCTTCGTCTCCCGGGGCAGGTCGTTGAACTCCACATCCCGGACTGCTCCCTCCAGGGCGTAGAGATGGACCAGGCAGACGCCGGGGTACAGGGCTTTCATCCTGAAAAACGCCTCCTTTGCCCCGGCCTCCGCCAATGCCTCCGGGGACCCGATGCCCACGGCGGTCAGCTTCCGGGCCAGCTCCGGCCCAATGTTCCTCATGGCTGTCAGGTCCGCCATGCCGCTCCTCCTCATGTACAAAACCGGAAGGCGGAAGCCTTTCTTCCGTCTCCCGGTTTTCTCGTTCCGGAATCCCCGGGGAAATTATCCCAGGCCCAATTCCTCCCGCTCGTCCGGCTCCTCCACGGCCCGGATATTGGCTCCCAGGGCCCGGAGCTTTTCCACCAGATTTTCATAGCCCCGCTCAATGTAGTGGACGCAGCTGATCTCGCTCCGGCCCCTGGCCGCCAGGGCGGCAATCACCAGCGCCGCCCCCGCCCGCAGGTCAGGGGCCTGAATGGGCGCGCCGGAAAAGTGGTCCACGCCCTCCACCACGGCGGTCTTGTCGTCCACCTGGATGGAGGCCCCCATCCGCCGCAGCTCGTCCACATAGCGGTAGCGGTTGCCCCACACGCTTTCCGTCACCAGAGAGATGCCCTGGGCCAGGCACAGAACCGTGGTCAGCTGGGGCTGCATGTCCGTGGGGAAGCCGGGATAGGGCAGGGTCTTGATATTGGCCTTGTGGAGGGGGCCGTTCCGGCGGACCAGAAGGGTATCCTCGTGCTCCTCCACCTCCACACCGCACTCCTGGAGCTTGGCAGTGATGCAGTCCATGTGCTTGGGAATGATATTTTTCACCAGAACCTGACCGCCGGCGGCAGCCACGGCGGCCATATAGGTGCCCGCCTCAATCTGGTCGGGGATAATGGCGTAGTTTCCTCCCCGGAGCTGCTCCACGCCCCGAATTTTGATGGTGTCGGTGCCCGCGCCCCGGATATTGGCCCCCATGGAGTTCAGGAAGTTGGCCAAATCCACGATATGGGGCTCCTTGGCGGCGTTTTCAATGGTGGTGTTCCCCCGGGCCATGACAGAGGCCAACATAATGTTCATGGTGGCCCCTACGGACACCACATCCAGATAAATGCTGGCCCCCTTCAGGCCGTCCCTGGGGGCGGTGGCCCGGATGAAGCCCCCTTCCACGGCCACGGTGGACCCCAGGGCCGTGAAGCCCTTGACGTGCTGGTCAATGGGCCGGACGCCGCCGAAGTTGCACCCGCCGGGCAGGGCCACCTCGGCTTGTCCAAAGCGGCCCAGCAGAGCCCCGATGAAATAGGTGGAGGCCCGGATGCGACGGGCCATGTCATAAGGGGTCCGGGTGGAGCGGATGCGGCGGCAGTCCACCTCTACGGTGTGCCGGTCAATGGTGCGGACCCCCGCGCCCAGCTGCTCCAGAATGCTCAAACACAGCGTCACATCGGAAATCTGGGGAATGTTCTCAATCCGGCAGACCCCGTCCACCAGCAGGGCGGCGGGTATAATGGCAACAGCGGCATTCTTCGCGCCGCTGATCTCTACTTCACCACAAAGGGGCGTTCCGCCCTGAACAATATATTTTGTCAAAATCTTGACCCTCTCTTCAAGATAAATCTTTTCCGCGCTCTGCGGCAGCTCTTCCGCCCACGGACCGGTATTGTTCACTGGGAACAGTTTGCCCGCCTGCCGGCGCTTCATACCCGCGCCGGGCAAAATACAGGCAAATTTTTCTGCTCCTGTCCGCTGCCGCCGGACACGCAGAAGTATCATAGCACATCACGCCTGGAAATGCAAACCCTTCCTGACGCATTTTTGAAAAAGAGGGCGTCCGGACCAGCCTTTCCGTCAAAACAGAAGGAAACTCCCGGGGAGCCCGTCCAGTTTTTGGAAAAAAGGTCATCCCGCCGTGACGGTTCCGCTGACGCAGTTTACATAGTAGTCCGCCGTGTCGGTCATCACCCGCCAGGCCGGCGTCAGGGAGATGGCCGCGCCGGTGTTCTGGAGCTCATAGCAAAGCTGGGTCCCCGTCACAGAGGAGGCCACCGCCGCGTTTTCCCGCCGCATCCGCTGAAAGGCGGTGAGGGCCCCGGCGGCGCTGAGGACCTCGTCCGCCCCCTGGACGGGGACGCCGCCCTCCGGCAGCAGCGTGCCGCTGACGGCGGTGACGCATCCCCCCTCCACGGTGAAGCGCACCGTACAGTTGAACACCGGCAGGCCCCCCCGCACGCACACGGCGCTGGCGCTGCCGTTTCCCTCCTCGTCCAGCAGAAAAACGGGCTCCTCATAGGAAAAGGTCCGGCAGAAATCCCGGCAGAAGTCCTCCGGCTCCTCCGACAGGCGGCCCGCCGCCTCAAAGCCGCCGCTGGAGCGGAACAGGGCCTGCCCTCCGCCGCTCTCGTAGGAATAAATGCCGCCGCCCTGGTCGTCGGAGGCGGCGGCCTCCCCCAGCAGGAAGGCGGCGGCCCTCTGCTCCAGGGCGGTGTCCCGGCTCAGGGTCAGGCCGGCGGGAGGCGTGTCCCGGGAAATGGCATAGACGTCCAGACTTATGCCGTCGGCCTCAAAGAGCTCCACCAGCTGCTCCGCCGTCCGGCGGAAAAATTCCTGCTCGGCACTTTTCCGCACGGCCAGGGTCCCCAAAAGAAACCCGTTCACCAGCAGCAGAATCAGAATGATGATGTTTTTCAGACGGAAACGGTCCAAGGGCGGCGCCCTCCTTTCAGAACCTGTATTCATAGCCGGGGGATGCCGGATGGGCGAGGATTTTTTTCTGTCAGACAAGGAGAGCTTCTGCGCCCGCGGGAATCCTGACGGATTTCAAGTCCAATCGACGCCGCCCTGACGGAAAAGGATGCCCTGAGTCGGCGTTTTGATGGTTTTCAAACAGACTCATGGGAAACCGGCGCGGTATGGCGGGAAAAAGGCCCCTCAGACAGCGCTCAGCGGTTGTGCATACAGGTTTTTAGACGTCAGTCCACCAGCCAGTGGGCAGCGCAGTCGCTGCCGTCCACATAGCCGATGGTCAGCTCCCGTCCCGGGTCCCGCGCCGCCACGGCCAGCGCCTGGGGGAGGGGCAGCAGAAGGGACTGCTCCTCACTGGCGGTATACTGGCGGAAGCGCAGAATCAGGGATGTGACGGTGGTCCCCGTCAGTGTCACCTCGGCGGCGCAGCCCCCGCCGGAGAAGCGGATGGGCACGCCTCCCACCTGATAGTCAAATTGCAGATTGGTCACGGCCCCGTTTTGGCGGATGCTCTTCAGATAGGGCAGCGCCGTCCCGGAGACCGGGGTCAGCACCGTGTTCAGCAGGGCCCCGGTCCCCACGGCGGCCTCCCGCAGGGTGGGCGTCTCCTCCTGGGCGCTGATTTTCAGAATGGGGTCCCGTCCGCTCTGATAATAGACGCTCTGGTCCGGACGGATGCGCAGGGCCCGGTCTCCGTCGGTAATCAGCTCCGTCCCGTTGGACTCCAGATACCGGGTCCGGGTCCGGGGGTTGAAGCTCAGGGCGGACAGCAGCCATCCGGTGTCCGCCAGCGGGTCCCCCTGAATCAGCACCGGCAGCGACGGCAGCTCCTCCGGCAGCAGGGAGCAGGGGGCCAGAAGCTCCGCCGTCTCCTCCCGGTCCTGGGCAAAAAAAGCGCCCCCCAGCTCATAACGGCTCACGGTCTGGGTCAGGCTGTCCGCCGAGACGGCGGTAAGCGCCCGGCAGCAGATTCCGCCGCCGTCCCAGAGATAGAGGGCCGTGCCGTCCTCCTGGGCGGCGATGACCAGCCGCCGGGCGGAGAGGGTCCCGTCCAGCTCCTCGACGCCGTCCACCAGCGCCCCCAGCACCGGCAGGGGCAGGGCCGTGAGAAAATCATAGTAAAGGGAGGGGCCCTCCAGGGCCTCCATGAATTCCGCCTCCGTACAGGGGACGAAGGACCTGGCAGAGCCCAGGGCCTCCGACAGGCGGCGTCCCAGAGGGTCGGCAAAGGCCTCCATGCCGGTGGTCATGGTGACGCTGCCGAATCTCCCGTAGGTTCCCGTCACCGCCACCCGCACCGGGGCCACCAGCACCGCCGTCTGCGCCGAGGCGCTGACGGTTTGACCGCCCTTCGCCAGAGCCGCCGCGCCCTTGTGGATGCCCAGGCTGTACAGCTGCGTCTGGGTGAACAGGGCCGCCGCCGAGAGGAAGAGCAGCGTAATCACCATATTCTGAACCAGATCCCGGCGGGCCCGGCGGCGCTCCTCCGCGGCCGCGCCGGTCCCGTCCCTGTCCCCGCGCCACTTTCCAATCTTCACGGCCACCCCCCCTTCTTTAGATAATTAGGAATGAGGAATGAGTAATTAGGAATTGTTTCCCCACTTCCGTTCTTCATGCCTCATTATATCTCCACTCTCAACTCTCCACTCTCAACTCTCCACTCTTCACTCTCCACTCTTCACCCCGCGCTCTTCACTCTCTCCTGCGCAATGGGCAGCACCAGGCGGACGGTGGTGCCGGGTCCCTCATGGGGAACGATGGCGATGGTTCCCTGGTGACGCTGGACGATCTCCCTGGCGATGGACAGCCCTAAGCCCGTGCCGCCGGACTCCCGGGACCGGGCCTTGTCCACCCGGTAAAAGCGGTCGAAAATCCGCTCCCGGTCCTTCTCCGGAATACCGATGCCGTTGTCCCAGACCTCCAGCCAGACGGTCTCCTCCTCCGCGCCGGCAGTGACCCGGATATCTCCGCCTGTGGGGGTGTATTTGATGGCGTTGCCCAGAATGTTCATCATCACCTGCTCCAGCCGGCTCCGGTCCCCGGTAATCAGGGGCAGATGCTCCAGGGTCCCGCAGACCAGGGTGTGTCCGTGCTGCCGGGCGCTGAGGGCGCTGGAGCGGACCACGCTCTCGATGGCCTCGGCAAAGGGGAAGCGGGACAGTACCAGCTCCGCCGAACCCCGGTCCAGCCGGGAGAGGGTCAGCAGGTCCTGCACAATGTGGGTCATGCGGTCCGTCTCCGTGATGATGATATCCAAAAAATTGTTGGCCATGTCCAGGGGGATGTCCCCGTTGGCGTCCCGGAGGGTCTCGGCATAGCTGCGGACGTTGGTCAGGGGGGTCCGGAGCTCGTGGGACACGTTGGCCACAAATTCCTTTCGCCGCTCCTCGTTGCGGTGCTGCTCCGTCACGTCGTGGAGCACAATCAGCACGCCGCCCCGCTCCTGGTCGGAGAAGGGGGCCAGATAGACCTCCAGGGTCTTCTCTCCCGCCAGCATCTCCGCCTCGGCAAAGTTGGGCCGCTGGAGGGTCAGCATCTCCCAGAAGGGGAACAGGCCGCCGAACAGCTCCTCATAGCCGCAGTCCTCCGTCACCGGCCGCTGAAGCATACTGTTGGCGGCGGGGTTGCAGTGAATCACCGCGCCGTCGTGGTCAAAGGCCACCACGCCGTCGGTCATGTGGAGAAACAGGGTGTCCAGCTTGTTCCGCTCGTTCTCCACGGCGGCCAGGGTGGACTGAAGCACCCCCGCCATTTCGTTGAAGGTCCCGGTGAGGACGCCGATCTCGTCGGTGGACTCCACCGGCAGGGCGCTGTCGAAATCTCCGGCGGCCACCTTCTCCGCCCCGGCGGTGAGCTTCTCAATGGGGTCCACCATGGTCTTGGACAGCAGGAAGCTCAGCAGCACCGAGATCAGAAGACCAATCACCAGGGACTGCATGATGATGACAAAGAGCTGGCTGTTCAGCCCGGACACGGTATCCCGGGTGTCCAGAATGTAGATGATGAAGGCGTTGTCTCCCCCCAGAATGGGAATGGCGGCGTCCATGTAGTCGGCGGTGACGTCGCTGGCGTCCCCCACGGCGGTCTCGTCCCCACGCAGGACGGCGTTCCGGGCCGTCAGCAGATTGGGGCTCTGCTCCCGGGGCAGGGCGCTTTCGTCGGCGGAGCCGGTGAGGTAGGCCCCGGTCTCCCCGTCCAGCACGAAGTAGTTCCGGGTCCGGTAGTCGATGCCCAGCTTGCCGGCGGTGAGCTCCAGCAGCTCCTGAATGCGGACGGCTCCGTCCTCCTGCCCCGCCTCTCCCCGGAGGGACGTCACAAACTCCCGCTGATCCGCGCCGAAGACGCTGTTAATCTGCTGGTAAAAGGTGTCGTTGAAAAACCCGGAGACGTTGATGGTCAGAAAGGCCCCCACCACCGCCATCAGGGAGGTAATCAGCAGCAGCAGAATCAGCGTCAGCTTCATATGGAGGCTTCGGAACATGATTGACACCTTCTTTCCCGCTGTTCGGCCGGGGCTGGTCTTTCAGTCCCCCAGCCTCCCGCGTCAATTTTGCTCTGTCCACTCCGTCCATCCAAGGATTTCCCATTCCTCCGGGTCCCGTTCCGGTCCGAAGGCTTCCTCCAAGGTTATTCCGTGAATCACAGCCGTTTCCTTTGTCTTTTTGTGCTGAATCTCAAACGCGCATACGATCTCCGCTTCATCGTCTTCGCAATCCTGGCGGATCAGAATCCAGTCGTCCGGGTTCATCTCCGGGTTTCGCCGGAACGCGTCCCGGAGGTTGTATCCCCAAATGACCGTCCGCTCCCCGGTTCCCTTATGCTGAAATTCAAACGTCCACATAGAGCCCCGCTCCTTTCAATTCACCGCAAAATAGTACCCCGCCCCTCTCCGGGTCAGGATGAACTGGGGATTGGCCGGGTCCTCCTCGATTTTCTCCCGGAGCCGCCGGACGGTGACGTCCACCGTCCGCACATCGTCCCCCACATAGCCGTAGTTCCACACCTGTTCCATCAGGTCCACCCGGGAAAAAACCTTGTTGGGCCGGCTGGCCAGGAAGGTCAGCAGCTCATATTCCCGCTGCGTGAGGTCAATGGCCCGGCCCCCCCGGAAGACCTGGTGACTGTCGGTATTGATGGACAGGTCCCCGGCCACGGGCATGGCGCTGTCCGCCGCCGTGGCGGCGGCAGGGGCGCTCATGGCGGTGCGGCGGATATTGGCCCCCACCCGGGCGATGAGCTCCCGCATGGAAAAGGGTTTTGTGATATAATCGTCGGCCCCGGTCTCCAGGCCCTTCACCTTGTCCTCCTCCTCCTCCCGGGCGGTGAGGATGATGATGGGCACGTTGTCCCCCTCCTCCCGCAAAAGGCGGCAGACGTCGAAGCCGTTCATCTTCGGCAGCATCACGTCCAGAAGAATCAGGTCCGGCTGTTCGCTCCGGGCCTTGTTCAATCCATCCTCGCCGTCGTAGGCCTCCAGAGTCCGGTATTTCTCCTTTTGCAGGTTATAGCGCAGAATATCCACAATATTTTTCTCGTCCTCTACAATCAGGACGGTCTTTTCCTCGTTCATGCAGCTTCCTTTCTTTAAATCCCGGTTTGCGTTCCCGGAATTCACAGCTCAGATTGTCCCCAGTCCAAATCCCAGCCATCCAGCTTTTTCCAACGGAATGTGTCTTTGAAATCACTGTAACATTTTTCACAGATACAGCAGCTTAAATCTCCTGGCACAAACCAGAGTTGATAAGGACTGCCTTCCACCTTCTCGAAGCAGAATACACAATTTTTCAGATCAGGCGCGCAGCCCGCAATCTCTTCTCCATCCGTTGGATTCAGCTCCATTTCCTTCAGGTGCTCCACGTCGTTCAAAAGACGCCAGTCCTCTTTTTCTGCCGCCATATCCGCACCTCTTTTTCAAAGCATCTCTGTCATGACAGCCTGTTTTCCGCAGAACCACGATTCCAAAAAAGATCATGGATTCGCCGGATTCTGCCGGGAACGCAAAGTCGAATTGGGGCTTCTTCACTCAGAGGTTCAGGAGCAGCTTGGCCTTCAGCACGGCGGTCACGGTCTTGGCGTCCTCAATCTCGCCCTCCAGACAGCGGCGGACCATTTCGTCGAAGGGAATCCGCTCCACGTTTAAAAACTCGCCGGGGTCCAGGTGCTGTTTCTTCATCTTCAGGTCCCGGGCCAGATACAGGTGCAGAACCTCTCCGTAGCAGCCGGGGGAGGGCAGAATGCGTCCCAGGGACTCATAGCGCCCCGGCACCGCGCCGGTCTCCTCCTCCAGCTCCCGAAGGCCGGCGGAGGCCGGGTCCTCGCCGGGGTGGTCCAGCTTGCCGGCGGGAATCTCCACGGTGTTCCGCCCGAAGACATAGCGGTACTGGGTGACGGTGAGGACGTTGTTCTCTCCGTCCAGAGCCAGCACGGCCACGCCGCCGTTGTGGTCCACCACCTCCCGGGGGGCCTCCGACCCGTCAGGCAGGGACACCCGATCCACATGGACGCTGACAATGCGCCCCTTAAACATCTCTTTCCGCTCCAAAGTCTTTTCCGTCATATCCATCATAACCGTCATCCTTTCCGCCGGCCCGCGGTCCAATCGGTTCCGCTGTCGCTTAACAGTTGGATTATACCACGCCGGCGGAAAAATGCAAAGAAAAAAGCGCGGGGAAGCAGGGAAGCGCGCCCGTTTCATAAATGTAATTCCGCACAAAATTTACAGTCTGTACCTCCAAAACCCAGCCCATATGTTCCATATACTTCCTGAAACCAACCTTTTTGAGGGCGAAGGGCAGGACAATAAGAATCGGTTTGCGGAAGCTGCTGGTTTCTGAGACGGGCGTGCGCGGCGGAACTGCCGGGCATATGCCGCAAAAAGCGGGGGAGACCCGCCTGGGTCTCTCCCGCTTTTCCTTTCGCAGCCTGTATGTCTTCCGCCGTTCCGGGCGCGGCTGCCCCCGAAACAGGGATGGCACCCCGGCGGAAGGGGGCCGCCAAGGGTCATACACGCAGATTCTCAGACCTCCCGGACGCTCTCCGGCGGCCGGTAGAGCACCTGCACGCCGCAGTCGTCCCGCAGCTTTTCCCGGCGGACGCTCTCCTGCAAAATCAGCCCCGCCAGGACCTGGGGGTCCTCCCCGGACCAGCCCGCCAGCAGATTCATCAGCCACTCGTCCCCCTCCGGGTCCGCCACGCCGTCGCTGATCATCACGGCAAAGCCGCCGGGGTCCAGAGACGCCCGGGTCACGTCCGGGACGGCCGCTCCCCCCTGGAGCCCCGCCGGCAGGCTGCCGCCGGTAATCCGCCGGACCACGCCGCCCTTTTTCAGATAGCTGGGGGCCGCGCCGAATTTATAAAACACCGCTTCCCCGGCTCCGGGGTCGTACACGCAAAGGTCAATGGTGGTAAACGTGCCGGTCTCCGTCCCCCGGAGGGCCATGGCGGAATTCAGCGTCTTCAGCGCCGCCGCCGGGGCCACCCCCGCCTCCAGAAACTGCTGGAGCAGGCGGCAGATCATGGCGGACTCCTTCCTGGCGGGCTCGCCGCTGCCCATGCCGTCGGCCAGCAGCAGGCACCACAGTCCTCCGTCCGTACGGAAGGAGGTCACCGTATCCCCGCAGACGGTCTCCCCCTCTCTGGGCCGGAGCACCGCGCCCACCCGGCAGATCCCGCCCTCCGCCGGCCCGGAGGCCGGGGCCGTCAGCCCGGCGGCGGTGGCAGTGAGCAGCTCGGAGAGCTGGGCATACTGGCCCCGGGCGCTGCGCCGGGTCTCCTCCAGCTGCCGCCGGTACTGCCGCCGGAGCAGAAACGCGGACAGCTCGCCGTTGACGGCGGTCATAAACTCCGTCAGATGGATGCAGCGCCCTGTGAAATAGACGGGAAAATCCCTGGCCAGCACCCGGCCCCGCTCCAGCAGATAGGGCGTGGCGTCGTTCAGGGCGTTGAAGGTCCCCGTATACTCCCTCTGCCAGCACAGCTCACAGAGGGAGCAGCTCCGGCAGACCCGTTCCGCCGCCCGGTCGAAGATAATGGCGGGGTTTTCGTCGCCGGAGGCGGGTACGCCCCGCCCCAGGCTGTCATAGAGATCCCGAAGGGCCGCCGCCGCCCGGTCCAGCTGCTTTCGCCAGCGGACCGCCCCCTCCGTTTCCTCCGCCGTTCTTCGGGCCCCTGTCCGTTCTCCCCGGCCCGGCCAGCGGAGGGGATTCCGCTGTTCCCGCCGTCGGGTCCCGGTCTCCTGGTCCTCTGCTGTTCCGCAGGCCCCCGTCCGTTCCAGACCGCGGAGGACGCTTCCCTGTTCCCGCCGCCGGGTCCCGGTCTCCTGGTAATCGGACCCTTCACGGACGCCGCTCCGCCCCTGCCGGTCCAAGGGCTCCCGGCTGGTTCTCCTGCCCCCCATCAGCCGACGGGGCAGCGCCAGGAAGACAGCCATGGCCGCCGCCGTCTCCGGCAGAAGACCCGGAACATTTCCGGCCAGAACCCCCGCCGTCACCGCCGCCAAGGCCGCCAGCGCCGCCAGGGCCCGACGGCCCGCGAAGCTCCCCGCCGCCAGGCCCGCCAAACCCCACGCGGCGGTGAAGGACCCGCCCTGAAGTCCGCAGAGGTCCGCCGCCAGACCCAGCAGCAGCGCCGCCGCCGTCCCCGCGGCGGGCCCCCGGTCATAGGCGGCCCAGACCGCCAGAAGGCACAGCAGCCCCCGGCCCGGCGAGAAGCCCAGCACCTGGAAATCCGCCAGACCCAGCAGCAGCGCCGCCAGCAGCGCCAGCAGGCCGTCCGCCGGATTCCGGCCCTCGCCCCGGCGGAACAGGGGCCGGAACAGCCAGGCCGCCGCCCCCGTCAGTCCCGCCGCCCCCAGACAGGGCCCCAGGTCCGCCCAGGGGGAGAGGGACTGAATCACATAGATGCCGTTCACCGCCAGAAACAGCCCCGCCGCCGTGAGAGCCGAGGCCCGGGGCCTCGCCAGAGCCCAGCCCTGAAGGGCGGTGGAGGCGGTGAGAATCAAAATAGCCACGGCCAGAAAGGGCAGGGCCTGGGTAAAGTTCAGAAACAGCGCCGCGCCGGCGGCGGCCCCTGCCAGGGCGGCCCCGCCGCAGCTCCCCGGTCCCGCTGCCGACACACAGCCCAGCGCAAAGGGGGCGAAGCCCGCCGGCGTCTGGACGGCGGCCAGCGCTCCGGTCAGGAAAAAGCGAACGCCCCAGACCGGCAGCCGTCCCCGGCGAGCCCGTTCCAATGTCATCTGTCCCACAGCCTGTCCCTCCTGAAAGCGGAATTTTCCACCATTGTACCGGTTCAGGGGAGAAAAACCCGTCGGGAAAGGAAAGGGGGACTTTTCCCTGAAAAAAGAGTGGAGAGACCGGGGAATCTCCGATCTCTCCGCTCTTTATCCGCAGTTTGCAAAAATTCCTCATTCCTAATTCCTAATCCCTAATTCCTAATCCCTAATTCCTAATCCCTAATTCCTAATCCCTAATTCCTAATCCCTAATTCCTAATCCCTAATT
>ERZ808028.267-NODE-267-length-52384-cov-4.856348_pt1 | contig 52384 bp, 45 predicted proteins | sample MGYA00380184_ERZ808028 | MGnify/ENA primary metagenome ERZ808028 (study PRJEB31490, sample SAMN06133397) | mouse gut metagenome | isolation source: J8_1 | host: mice | place: China: Chengdu | collected 2015-05 ...
ATGTGCCGCAGTACGTGAACGTGCAGTATCCGTGGGACGGCAGGGAGGAGATCGTGCCTGGGGAGGTGCCGGAGCGGTTCAATCCGGTGGCAAGTTATGTAAAATATTTTGAAGTGCCTGAAAACTTTAACTCAGAGAGGCTTTATATTTCCTTTCAGGGGGCGGAGAGCGGGATCGCTCTCTGGCTGAATGGCCATTTTGTGGGATATGCCGAGGACAGCTTTACGCCTTCGGAGTTTTTCTTGAGCCCTTATCTGAAGGCAGGGAAAAACAAACTGGCGGCACAGGTCTTTAAATGGACAGCGGGAAGCTGGTGTGAAGATCAGGACTTTTTCCGGTTTTCCGGTATTTTCCGTGAGGTTTATCTGTATACGGTACCCGAGATCCATATTCGGGATATGAAGATAGAAACGGTGCTTTCCGATAGTTATGAGGAGGGTGTGCTGGAAGTGACGCTGGATGTGGCGGATAAAAGGAAAGAAAGGGAAAAAGCCGGGCACATCAGCCTGTCCGTATATAAACCGGGAAAAGGATTCGGAAAAGAGAAGCTGGATGAGGAACTCTGTGTTCTTGTGGAGAAGGATATCCTGGCGGCGGGAGAAAACAAATATGTGCTCCGTCCGGATCATTTAAAGCTCTGGAGTGCGGAGGAGCCGAACCTGTATCAGCTTCTGATACAGGTTTATGATGAAAAATTTTTGCTGCAGGAAGTGATCCTGCAGGATGTGGGATTTCGGCGGTTTGAGCTGAAGGACAGTATCATGTATTTAAACGGAAAGCGCATCGTGTTTAACGGTGTCAACCGGCATGAGTTTTGCAGCGTGAGCGGGCGGGTGGTATCCGATGAGGATACGCTGACAGATGTGCTGACCATGAAGCGGTATAATATCAATGCCGTCCGCACCAGCCATTATTCCAACAGTTCCGCACTGTATAAATATTGTGACAGGTACGGGCTCTATATGATCGCGGAAAATAATCTGGAATCCCACGGGAGCTGGGAACCTGTGGAGCGGGGAGCGGCAGCGTCTGATACGGTAGTGCCGGGTGATCGGGATGAGTGGCTTCCCGCCATGTTGGACCGGGTGGCTTCCTGTTACCAGAGGGATAAAAATCATCCCGCCATATTGATCTGGTCCTGCGGAAATGAATCCTATGGCGGCAGGGTGCTCTATGAGATGGCGGAAAAGTTCAGGGAGCTGGATGGTTTAAGACCTGTGCATTATGAGGGGATTTTCCATGACAGGCGCTATAATGAAACTTCCGATGTGGAAAGCCGGATGTATGCGCCGGCAGCCGAGATCAGGGCTTATCTGGCAAAGCATCGGGACAAGCCGTTTATCTGCTGCGAATACACCCATGCCATGGGGAATTCGTGCGGCGGGATGGAGCTGTATACAGACCTCGCGGAGGAGGAGCCGCTGTATCAGGGAGGATTTATCTGGGACTATATCGACCAGTCCATCACGAAAAAGGACAGGTACGGCATGCCTTTTCAGGCTTACGGCGGGGATTTCGGAGAGCGGCCGACAGATTATGAGTTCAGCGGCAACGGTATCGTCTACGGCGGGGACAGAAAGCCTTCGCCGAAGATGCAGTATGTGAAATATAATTACCAGAGTATTCGGATCACGGTCGATACAGAACGGGATTCTTTTACGGTAAAGAACAAGAATCTATTTGTCAATACGGATATCTATGACTGTGTAGTTTTGCTTTCAAGGAATGGGAAGGCGGTTTTGGAGAGAAAACAGAGGATAGCCGTAGCGCCTTTGGAGGAGGGATGTTTTTCACTGCCGGCGGAGTTTGCCGGAGAGAAAGAGCTGCCCGGCATCTACAGTATCGTTGTTTCCTTCCGGCAAAGGGAGGATACGGCATGGGCGCCGGCAGGCTATGAGACGGCTTTCGGTGAGGCTTCTTTTCAGGTGAAGGAGGAAGAAAGAAAAGAAAACGGAGTCCCTGCCTGCGGGACGGGGGAGCGTCTTTGTGTGAAAAAGCCGTTTCAGGTTGTTCACGGTTTCCACAATATCGGTGTACGGGGAGAGGAATTTGAGGCGCTGTTTTCCACTTTGCACGGAGGCCTTGTCTCTTACCGGTATGCCGGGAGGGAGATGCTTGTGCAGGCGCCGAAGCCCAATTTCTGGCGGCCGATGACGGATAACGACAGAGGGAACCTGATGGGGGACCGGTATGGGCAGTGGAAGATCGCCAGTTTATATCTGACCCATAAGGAGGAAGTGGAAGGAGAATGGCAGTATTCTTATAACAGTATCCTGCCGAGGGTGGAGGAGGCAGAAGACCATGTGGCAATAACCTATACCTACAGGATGCCGACTGTGCCGAAGAGCAGCTGCAGTCTTACTTATGCGGTGTACGGGGATGGGTCGATAAAGACCACACTCCTTTATGATCCGGTGCCGGAACTGAAGGATATGCCGGAGTTCGGCATTATGTTTAAGCTGGATGCGGACTACGACAGGGTGAAGTGGTTCGGACAGGGACCGGAGGAAACCTATGCGGACAAACTGGCGGGCTCAAAGCTTGGTATCTACGAAAACCGGGTGGAAGATAACATGGTGGATTACCTTGTATCGCAGGAATGCGGGAATAAGATGGGAGTTTATTCTGCGTCGGTGACGGATGAAAGGGGCAGAGGGCTTTTATTTGCGGGGGATAAGATGAATTTTTCCGCGTTGCCTTATACGCCCCATGAGATCGATAACGCGAACCATGCGTTTGAACTGCCGAGGCGCCATTATACGGTGGTGCGGGCGGCGGCAGGCCAGATGGGGGTCGGCGGGGATGACAGCTGGGGGGCAAGGCCGGGTTCGGAGACGCTGCTGGATGTCAGGCACAAGATGGAGTTTACTTTCTGGTTTAAAGGAATCTAAGAGGCGGGAAGAGTTTATTTTTTCGCCGGCCGGGGCCGCGGCGGAGAAAAGAGGGGGAAAATGATGGAGAGAGAAAACAGGGAAATGTTTCGGATCGCGGAGCAGTTTGATACGGTGGGCGTGCCGGAGAGTGTGAAAGCGCACGGGAACGGGCATATCAACGATACCTGTCTTGTGACATGTAAAACAGAGACGGGATATAAAAAATATATCCTGCAGCGCATCAACCATGAGATTTTTAAAAAGCCCTGGGAACTGATGGAAAACGTGGTGAAGGTGACGGAATTTCTGAGAAAGAAGATCGCGGAGGAGGGCGGAGACCCCGAGCGGGAGACGCTCCGCGTGATCTTTACAAAAGACGGGGCTTCTTACTATCAGCGGGAGGACGGCACCTACTGGCGGATGTACGGGTTTATTGACGGCGCTACATGTTATGATGCGGTGAAGGAGCCGAAGGATTTTTATGCGACCGGGCTGGCGTTCGGACATTTTCAAAAGATGCTCTCGGATTATCCGGCGGGGACGCTGCATGAGACGATCCCGGATTTTCACAATACGGCGAGCCGGCTGGCAGATTTTAAGAAGGCGTTAAAAGAGGATGTCATGGACCGCGCCCCTGCAGTGCAGGAGGAGATTCAGTTTATACTGGAGAGGGAAAAAGACTGTCATGTGATCTGCGACATGCTGGCGGCAGGGGAGATCCCGCTTCGGGTGACGCACAACGATACGAAGCTGAACAATATCATGATAGATGATAAGACGGGGAGAGCGATCTGTGTGATCGATCTGGATACGGTGATGCCGGGCTCCGCGCTGTACGATTACGGCGATGCCATCCGTTTCGGCGCCTGCACAGGGGCGGAGGATGAGAAGGATCTGACAAAGATAACCTGCGATGCGGAACTGTTTTCCGTCTATACGAGAGGGTTTGTAGAAGGGTGCGAGGGGGCTCTGACAGAGACAGAGATCCGGATGCTTCCGATGGGCGCGAAGGTGATCACGTTAGAGCAGGGCATCCGGTTTCTGACCGATTATCTGGAGGGAGATCATTACTATAAAACCGCATATCCCGGGCATAACCTTGACCGCTGCCGGACGCAGCTTAAGATGGTGAAGGACCTGGAGGCAAAATGGGAGGTCCTGCAGGAAGTCGCGGAGCGGTATCTGTAGGAGATCATTGACCCGAAGGTTTTCGGTAGTCGCAGACCTGGGCGAATAAGCCTTCCTCCGACCGGATCAGTTCGGCGTTCCCGACCGTGACCAGATGCTGGTTTTTGAGCAGTTCGCGCATCACCTCCACCGCCTGCTCTTTATCGTCTGTGGACGCGGTTTTGATCCCGGCGGCGATCCTGCGCATATTTTCGGCATCAAAGCCGGCCAGATCCCGGTCCATCGCATCCATATATTTTTTCAGATTTCCCGAGGGATAGGTCACAAAGGCGTAGGAATATAAAATATAACTGTCCAGCTCGTCCTGTGTCAGTTCCATGTCGGCCAACGCTTCCGCTTCCCCGTCGATGACCAAAAGCGTATTGGCGATATCGGGATCGCTGTCGGCGTAAGTGTAGATGTAGTCCAAAGATCTGTAATGTCCCATTGCCGCGCTGTAGGCAAGGCCCTGGAAGCGGATCCTGGGCACAATGTATCTGTCGCTCAAGGCCATGGCAAAGGGGTAAAAACTGCCGGGGAGGCCATCGATCAGCGAAGTGCCGCTGAGCGAGAAGGTGGAGGAGTTTGAGGCCTCCACGATCACTGCCGTCCTGTCCGGGTACTGCGGCAGTTCATAGTCTGCCTCAACTGCCGGCAGGGAGGGCAATTCTCCAAGCATTTGTCTGGAAAGGGCGGAAATCTGTTCCAGCTCATCTTTGGGAGCGACATTCATCACCGCCATGCGGTCTCTGTGCAGGATCAGTTTTTGAACCGAATCGAGTTTTGCCGCGACCGTTTCCATGGCGTCGGGGTCTTTGTCCAGCTGCGTTCGCAGTTCACTCGCAAATTCAAAAAACCGCTGGCCGGCCAGATAGTCGTAATACCGGTGGCTCCTGCTCACCCCTGTGAAGGCGAGCGTTTCGCTGAGGGAATAGGGATCCTTCTTTGAAGAATCCAAAGAGGGCAGGCGTTTGTCCAGAACCCGGATCAGCTCGTCCCTGTCATCCGGCTTTAATCCTTCCATGATCTCCAACAGCAGCCGAAGGCTTGCCTCATAATCCTCCGCCAGACAGTACCATTCCATACTGAGCATAGGGTACTGATTTTCCCCGGTTTCCGGATAGATGTCGCTGACGTTGAACTGATAAAGGTACTGTGCCATCAGATCGTCTTTCCTCGCCTTGCTGTAATCTCCGGCTGCCAGTTCCTCAAGCAGGATGGAATAGAGGTGGATATAATGAAGGTCCTCCTCGGGCACGGCGCTGGTATCAAACTGGATATGGTGGAGGCTGATCTTTTCCATATCGGAAGCGGCGGCATAATACACCGCCCCGTCGACGGTTTCTTTGGAAAATTTGGCCGCAGGCTCGAGTTCCGGCAGATCTTCTACCGGGATGACAATATCGCTGTTGGACTGTTCCGAGGTGTTCCACTCATCAAAAGCCAGCGTATCTTTTACCATCTGTTCCAGTTCTTCAGGAGTCATGGATGCCTTCATTTCGGCAAGGTACGCCTCCTGCTCTGCCAGAATCTGCTCTGCCAGGCCCGGTTTTGGGATGGTGGTGGCCATGGCGCTGTGCGGGGCATTTTTCAGTGTGTCCGCCAGCTTACGGATCAATGTCTGCTGCGTATCCTGCTGCATGGCCGAGAAAGCAGCCTCGCTGTCGAGGAGGATATCCATTTCGCCGGTCTGCGCCCATTTTGCGCAGATCAGGGGGAAAATTTCCTCAATGACAACATCTGTGTACTCCATTGCGGTATAGTCATCGAGCTTTTTGGTCTTCAGGACCGTCTCCACCAACCCCTCATCAAGCCCGTTTTCGGCAATATCCGCCAGCGTGCTGTCCACCGCGGCTTTCAATGCCGCGGCATCCTCCGGGTCTGCATACTCCATCTCAAAACGGAAGAAGGGTTTTTCGCTGTCCAGAGTGAGTTCGGCAAAAACAGGAGCGGCCAGTCCTGCCGCTTTCAGGTTTTCGTGAAGGGGCGAGCTGTCGCTGTTTAACATAGACGAGAACAGATCGTACTGTGTCAGCGTTTCCCAGTCCAGTCCGTCCAGATCCATCCCGTATAAGATACTGGAGGCATCCTCGGTGGAGTCGCCTTCATAGGCGGGGGCATAGGTGATCTCTTCCACATAGCCCGGGGCGGAGACAGGATCCTCGTAGGCGCTCAGGTCGGTGCCCCGTTTTTCCGCTTTGGAGAGATACTCCTCATCGAGAAATTGAAGAAACCTGCGGTAGTCCAGATCGCCGTAGACTAAGATCAGGGAGTTGTCGAAGCTGTAATACCGCTCAAAAGTTTCCGCCATATGTTCATAGGTGAGATCCCGGTAGTTGATATGGGCACGGCCGATATAGTTTGCGGCATATTCCCCGGGATAGAGCGCCTGCAGAAGATTGCGCGCGGCTTCTGCATTGATGTCGGCCATGTATCCCATATCCTCACTGAATACGGTGCCGCCCATGGAGATCGGCTCCTCCACATCATAGAGCATATAGCGAAGCGCCTCCCGCCGGAAAAAGCGTTCATCGCGGAGCAGATCCGGGCTGGTCATACAGCTCAAATAGGCGTCCGCCATCAAAAGGAGCTGTTCCTCACTCTGGCTGCCCACCGGATATACGGTAAAAGGAAGGTAGGTATAGGCGTTGACATAGGTGTTGTAGGTCTTTCCGGCAAGATCAAAAAACAGATCCTTGCTGGGATACTTTTCGGAAGAAGCAATGATGGCGTGCTCAAAAATATGGTTGGCGTCCGTCTCGTCCACCTGGGGAGTCCGGTAAGCGATGGAGAACGCCCGGTTGGTGTCGTCATTTTTAATATAGCAGAGCTGTGCCCCGCTCTTTTCATGAGTAAACATAAGGAGTTCGGCGTTCAGCGGGCCGTAGGGTGCAGCCTCCTGCAGGGTGAAGCCGGAAATCTCCTCCCCCACAGCGGGAAGGATATCAGCATCCTCTTCGGGCGCGGCTGCTTCAGATGCGGCTGCTTCCGGGCTGTCTGGAGCTGTTTTTTCTGTGGACGGGGCGGGGGTCCGGGCACATGCGGTAAGCTGCAGGACCATCGCCAGCGTCAATAAGAATGCTGTTTTCTTTTTCCATTTCCCTTCCATACGGTACATCCCCCTGTTTTGCTGTAAATTGTTTAGTTAAGTATAACATGATAAGATTTTCAGGTCTACGCTTTTTCGCCGGCGGTTCTCACTTTCCCTTGCATATCTGCGGTATTCGTGGTACAATAACTCGCGACAAAACGGTATTTTTTATGATGGTTTGGCCGGGGTTGTCACCTGGCCGGAAGGATATGTCAGTTTAAGCGGACAGCAGAGAGAAAGGCGTGGTTATTCCTATGATAGAAGCGGCAATATACGGATACGGAAACATCGGCAGCGGTGTGGCGGAAGTGATCGAAAAGAATCAGGACAGGATCGAGAGAGCTGTAGGGCAGGGCGTACATGTGAAATATGTGCTGGATCTGCGGGAGTTTGAGGGAGATCCTGTGCAGGAGAAGCTGGTGCATGATGTGGATACGATCGTGAATGATCCGGAGGTAAAGATCGTCTGCGAGACGATGGGAGGAAATGAGCCTGCCTACACATTTACGAAGAAAGCCCTGATGGCGGGAAAGAGTGTCTGCACCTCCAACAAGGAACTGGTGGCGAACCACGGCGCGGAACTGATCAGGATCGCAGCGGAGCATCATTGCAATTATTTCTTTGAAGCCAGTGTGGGCGGCGGCATTCCGATCATACGGACATTGAACAATGCCTTGAAGCAGGAAAATATTTTAGATATCAGCGGTATCGTGAACGGGACGACCAACTATATCCTGACCAAGATGGAGAGGGACGGCGCGGCTTTTGCGGATGTGCTGAAGGAAGCGCAGGAGCTGGGGTTTGCGGAGCGGAACCCGGAGGCGGATGTGGAGGGGTACGATGCCTGCCGGAAGATTGCTATCTTATCTTCCCTGATGAGCGGCAAAAGTGTGGATTATCAGGATATTTATACGGAAGGCATCACAAAACTGACAACGGAAGACTTTCTTTACGCGAAGAAGATGGGAAGGACTATCAAGCTGTTGGCGATGAGCAAGCTGACGGAGGACGGTTATCTCGCCATGGTGTCGCCGGTGCTGATCGGGCAGGAACATCCTCTCTACAGTGTGAACGGCGTGTTCAACGCGGTGTTTGTGAAGGGGAATATGCTGGGGGATTCCATGTATTACGGCAGCGGTGCGGGAAAACTTCCCACAGCCAGCGCGGTGGCGGCGGATGTGATCGAGGCTGCCAGGTTTATGGGAACCCATCTGCAGATCGACTGGGCGGAGGAGAAGATCGCGCTCGCGGACCTGCCTTCTTCCAGACGGCGTTTCTTTGTGCGGCTTGAGCGGGATAAAATGCCGGAGGCGAAAGCGGCGGCAGAGTTCGGGAACGGCAGGGTGGTATTTCTTGAGAGCCTGCCCGAAGAGTACGGTTATATCACGCCGGTGATGAGCGAGAGGGAATTTGCGGAGAAGTTTGAAAAGATTGACGGGGCGATCTCGCGGATCAGGATGGAAGGATAGATCGGGGCATCGCGCAGGTAATGGTAACGGACGCCGGGAGGAAAATCATTGAGGCATCGGAAGATGTTGATGTGTGATAGAAATAGGAGGTTTTTGGCTTCGATGAAATATATTGTGATATTAGGTGATGGGATGGCGGATGAGCCGATAGAGGCGCTGGGGGGAAAGACCCCGTTGGAATATGCCGATACCAAAACGATGGATATGCTCAGCAAAAAGGGCGAGGTTGGCATGGTACATACCATTCCGGACGGGATGAAACCGGGATCGGACACGGCGAATCTCTCCGTGCTTGGATATGATCCGAAGCAGTATTATTCGGGGCGCTCCCCGTTGGAGGCGCTGTCTATCGGCGTGCCGATGAAAGATACGGATATCGCGATCCGCTGTAATATTGTGACGATCTCCGACGAGGAGGAGGTTTTTGAGGAGAAAACGATCATCGACCACAGTTCCGATGAGATCAGCACGGAGGACTGCGCCGTATTGCTGAAGGCGGTGCAGGAAAAACTGCAGGATGAGACATATCAGTTTTATGTGGGCACCAGCTACAGGCATTGCCTGATCTGGGATAAAGGGCAGGTGGTGGAACTTACGCCGCCCCATGATGTGCTGGGACAGAAGATCGGACAGTATCTGCCGAAGGATGCGCATCTGCGCCATATGATGGAGGCGAGCTATCAGATCTTAAAGGACCATCCCATGAACATCGAGAGAAAAAAACAGGGACTGCATCCCGCGAATTGCTGTTGGTTCTGGGGGGCGGGAACAAAGCCGATGCTTTCCGATTTTGAGGAAAAGACCGGTAAAAAGGGCCTGATGGTATCAGCGGTGGATCTGTTAAAGGGGATCGCTGTGGGAGCCGGCATGGGCGTGGCACAGGTGGAGGGCGCAAACGGCGGCCTTCATACCAACTATGAGGGAAAAGCACAGGCGGCGGTGGACGGCCTTCTGAGGCAGGGATATGATTTCGCCTATATCCATGTGGAAGCGCCGGATGAGATGGGCCATCAGGGCAGTGTGGAGAAAAAAGTGCAGGCTATCGAATATCTGGATGGCAGAGTGATCCGCCCGGTGGTGGAAGCTATGGACGCGTCGGGGGAGGACTACCGGCTGCTTATCCTGCCGGATCATCCGACGCCGATCAGGGTGAGAACCCATACGGCGGACAATGTGCCTTATCTGCTCTACGACAGCAGAAAGGATCTGCACTCTGAGCGAAAATATAACGAGAGGGAAGCGGCAGGCGGTCCTTTTATAGAGAAGGGACATGAGATCATGGCGCATCTGTTCTCGGAGTAAAGTGATACCGAATCGGAATGATATGGAACCGGAATAGGAGAAAAATTGTGAAAAAAGTTGTTAAATTCGGCGGGAGTTCCCTTGCCAGCGCGGAACAGTTTGAAAAAGTGGGGAATATTGTCTGGGCAGATGAGGCGAGGCGTTATGTGGTGCCTTCTGCGCCGGGAAAGCGGCATTCCAAAGACACGAAAGTAACGGATATGCTTTACGAATGCTATGCAATGGCGGAAGCGGAGAGCGATTTCTCGGAGGAGTTTGCGGCGATAAAGGCGCGCTATCAGGAGATCATAGACGGCCTTCGCCTGGATCTTTCCCTGGAGAAGGAATTTGCGGAGATCGAGAAAAATTTTAAAGACAAAGCGGGCAGGGATTATGCGGCTTCCCGCGGAGAATACCTGAACGGTATTATCATAGCGGATTATCTGAATTTTGAGTTCATCGACGCCGCGGAGGTGATCCGCTTTGATGAGAACGACGATTTTGATGCGGAGACAACGAACAGAATTCTCGGAAAAAGGCTGCAGAAAGCAGAGTATGCGGTGATCCCGGGCTTTTACGGCGCAAAGAAGGACGGGACGATAAAGACCTTTTCCCGGGGCGGTTCCGATGTGACAGGCTCCATCGTATCCAGGGCGATCCAGGCGGATGTGTATGAAAACTGGACTGATGTGTCGGGCTTTTTGATCGCGGATCCCCGCATCATCTATAAGCCTGAGCGGATCGATATGATCACATACAGGGAGCTGCGGGAGCTTTCCTATATGGGCGCGTCGGTACTCCATGAGGATGCGATCTTCCCGGTGCGCAAGGAGGGGATCCCGATCAATATCCGCAATACCAATAAGCCGGAGGACGAGGGAACCTGGATCGTGGGCAGCACCTGCCAGAAGTCCAAGTATACGATCACCGGTATTGCCGGCAAGAAAGGCTTTTGCTCTGTGATGCTGGATAAGGATATGATGAACTCGGAGGTCGGATTCGGGAGGAAAGTGCTGCAGGCTTTTGAGGACAATCATATTTCCTTTGAACATATGCCCTCCGGTATCGATACGATGACGATCCTGGTGCATCAGGATGATTTTGTACATAAAGAACAGTCTGTAGTTTCTGCGATCCACAGGCTGGCAAATCCGGATCATATTGAGATCGAGGCGGATCTTGCGCTGATCGCCGTGGTGGGCAGGAGTATGAAGTCCTCCCGGGGGACCGCAGGCAGGATCTTTTCCGCGCTGGCGCATGCCAATGTCAATGTCAAGATGATCGATCAGGGTTCTTCGGAGTTAAATATCATCATCGGTGTGAAGAATGAGGATTTTGAGGTGGCGATCAAAGCCATTTATGATATTTTTGTGTTGGCAAGAATATAGGAGAGGAAATGCAACCGCTCAGCCTTTTCATTTTCCCAAGATCGGGAAAATGATCGACATAGGCAAAGGTGGGAAACGAATAACTGAAGATCATATGCTTTCCACTACACGGTCCTTAAATGATAGAAAAGATGATAGGGGCGCCGCAGGAACAAAAGCCTGCGGCGCTTTTATGCGGTTCTATTTTTTAATATAATACCTGAAATAGGTGCCGTCAATGATCTCGGTGGCGCCAAAATCATTTTCCGTCCATTTCACGATCCAGCTCTCGGGATCCCAGTGGAGTTCCCCGTACCAGCATGGAATGATCATGACATCAGGATATTTTTCAGGGTTCAATTCCCAGTATTTTAACAGAATATCGTTGTATCTCGGATCGGAGATCGTCGTGTAGGAGGCTATGTTTACATCTTGGAACAGATAGCCTGTGGCATCGCTTTCCAACAGGAATACGTTATCTCCGGGGGAGACATATTCCTGCATTTCGGCATAGAGGCTTTCATGCATAGCGCACTGCATGTATTCCGCGAGAATGCCCTTTGCCGGGCCTTCGGAGATAATACCCCTCACCCGCGTGATATTCTGGGGAACGTCCTGATCGCCGCGGTATTCCCAGCCTTTGATGAAGATGGAAGAAAAGCAAAAGGCAAGGAGCAGGGCTGCGGCGTACCTGCGGTGAACGCCGGGAGCGTGTTTTTCGGCATAGAGGAGAAGAGAGGCAAGCCCCATGATGACACCGGGCAGGATGTATCTGACGGAGGTGAAAACGGTCAGATCCGTCAGCATCAGAACAGCGATAAAGGTCAGCACGCTGCTGACGAGCCAGAGAGATATGATTTTTCGGTTTTTCTCTTCAAGCTTTCTCACTGTGTATAAAGCAAAGGCCAGTAAAATAAAGTAAACAGTATAGATGAAAAAGTAGTCATTGTTCGTCGGAGTGAAGAACCAATAGACAGCAGGAAAAACGGTTGCCGTCATCAGGATAAAATACATGAGCAGGACAGGATATTCCTTTTTGTCCCCAAAAGATGTCCTGCGCAGTTTGATAAAAAGCCATGAGGCGAACAGGCACAGGATGGCGATCAGCAGAGCATGTCCGAACTGCATCCCATAGGCGGCGAGCCTTGAGGGAAGGGAGACTTCAGTATGCCCGCTGTTTCCGATCAGCATACAGTTCAGGTTTTTAAGCATCTGCGCCGGGGACATATAGGAGAGCAGGCCCGCGAGATAGGCTCCTGCGCAGGCGATACAGGTCCCGGCAAAGAAAAGGGCGCTTTTTCTGCCATATTTCGGCTGTCTCCACAGATACCAAAAAAAGAAAGGGAACAATATCGCTGCGGAAGGATAGGACAATACCATGCCGCACATCCAGAGGCCGCAGCGGAGGATGATCAGTCCTCTTTTTTTCCTTGCGGGGATATGCAAAAAACGTATCCTGCGGGCGGATGAAGAGAAGAAAATCCCGGTGTCCGGATCTTCCAGCCGGGACAGATCCAACAACAGCAGCGTCAAAAACCAGATCAGCAGGTTGGAAAATTCCGGCGTGACATAACCTTTCGGTAAAAGATTAAAGTACAGGATACCGAGATAAAAGCTGTGGTCCGCAGGCAGAAAGCGGCGAACTGCGCGATAGACGCCTATGGCGAGCGCGCCGTGGATCAGGGTGCCGCAGATACGGAGCCAGATGGCAGTGCCTGCGGTCGTATGAAAAAGGGTCGTATAGATCCAGATCAAAAATGTGGAAAAAAATGCGGAGGTCTGGTGGGGATCCCAGATCTGGGAGATCATTTTATCCCCGATCAGCATGCGGTAGGACATGGCGACGGCATAGCCTTCATCCATCTGATATCCGATAAAGATACATTTCAGGGCGGCAAAAAAACTTCCGGCGAGCAGAAGGATGTAAAGCAGTTTTCTATAGTTCTTTTTTTGTGGTTTCCGGGCCATAGTTGTGTCTCCTTTTGCCGCCTGTTTTTCTTTTGCGCCCATCATAGCACAGATAGGCCCAAATTACAACTTTAGTGGTATGGAATTTCGGAGCGAAATGTGCTAATAATGAGAGCAGATACGTCAGGGAAGGCATGCCGGATGTATTTATCTGATTTATAGCATACGACAAAAATATTTGCCGTTTGCCATATATGTGATGTGACGAAAAGGAAAAAGAAAGGAGAGTTTTGTTATGTATTTGTTATCTGTTTTAGCTATTGTGTTATGTTTTACGCTGGTGGCGGTCACGCAGCATGCGATGGGGCTCTTTGAATTCTGGGATAGTATGAGCCTTATTTTTCTGCTGGTACTGACGATACCGGTAATGCTTTCGGCGGGGCTTCTGAAGGATTTAAACAATGCGTTCCGACTGATATTCGGCAGAAAAAAAGAGGCAGCGCTGTTGGAGATGAAAAGGGCAAAGCTGGCGGTGGATACCATGATCAGGACGGTGATCTACAGCAGTGTTTTTGTGATGATGCTGGAGATCGTGGTGCTGCTCCACAATATGACGGAGCCATCCCGCCTGGGACCGATCATATCCGTGACCCTGCTCACCTTCTTATATGCCATGATCGTCAGCATACTTCTGCTGCCGATCGGGGCGAGACTGGAGCAGAGGATCTTGGAGTATATGCCGTCCTGTGAGGAGAAGGAGGAGATAGAAAAACAGGAAGAACAGAAAGAACAGGGAACGGAGTCTTTGCAGTAAGGACAGATGACGGAGAGGCATATCGGATATGTTGAGAGTGATAAAAAGATTTGGAGTGACAGCCTGCTATCTCTTTCTGATGTCGATCTTTTTTGGATTCAGGATGGAAAAACTGTTTGACATAAAGCAGCTTTTGGTATTTCTCCTCGGGACGGGGCTTCTCCTTCTTCCCTCGCTGGGGGAAAAGACCAAAGGGGAGACAAGGGAGCAGAAGCTGCGCCGTGTCTCTTTCTGTGCGCTGTGGGCAGGCTTTTTGGAAAGTTTTCTGCTGTGCATGACGGCGATGGAGCAGATGCACAGCAGAGCAGAACTTCTGTCTGGCGTTGTGCTCTGCCTGCGGCCCGTTTTTTATGGCGTCTGTATCTGGAGTATTTTTGAGGGGGAGACGGAAGGTAAAAGACAGAATGTGCAGGAGGAAGAGGAAAAGGAAAACAGTTTCAGGGAGATCACGGCGAGCGAGAGTTATGCGCTGTTTCAGGAGATGGGACTGACAAGGCGGGAGTGCGAGATAGCGATCTTGATCTGTCAGGGGATGAGCAACGGGGAGATCGCGGAAAGCCTTTGTATTTCCGAGGCTACGGTGAAGAAACATGTTTCCAATATTTTTGAGAAGCTGGGGTGCAGCAGGAGGGAGCAGGTTCGGCAGAGGTTGTTTTCCGGAGGATAGGAGAACTGGACGCCGGGATGGAAATGTAATTATATTTCCATCCCGGCTGGTTGTTCTTACAGCTGAAAACAAGTTTGGTGGTATTTTAAATAGGTTGTTGACGCAATCGAACGTTTGTTCTATAATGTGATTATGGACACGGAGAGAAAAGAATTATCGGATGGGATGAAAACTGGATATTTGGCGTCGGGGAATATAGAGGGGCGGAAGGATCTGTCGGGGACCGGAGTGGTAAAATCGGGGAGTGTGCTGTTTAAAGGGGATGATGCGCAGCTTTCGGTGATGGAGAAGCTGCGGATCCTGACGGATGCGGCGAAGTATGATGTGGCGTGTACCAGCAGCGGCGTGGAGAGAAAGGGCAGCGGAAAAGGAATGGGAAATACGAAACTTGCCGGTATCTGCCACAGCTTTTCGGCTGACGGAAGGTGTATATCCCTGTTGAAGATACTGTTTACAAATTATTGTATTTATGACTGTAAATATTGTATTAACCGGGCCAGCAACGATGTGGAGAGGACTGCTTTTACGCCGGAGGAGATCTGCGAGCTGACGATGAATTTCTATAAGCGGAATTATATCGAGGGGTTATTTTTAAGTTCCGGTATTATTAAGAATCCTTCCTATACGATGGAACTGATCTACACGGCAATCTTCAGGCTGCGCAATGTTCACCGGTTTGAGGGATATATCCATGTGAAAGCGATTCCCGGCGCTGATCCGGAGATCATCTACCGGCTAGGGCTTCTGGTGGACAGGATGAGCGTGAATCTGGAACTGCCCACGGCGGAGGGGCTCCGGAATCTTGCGCCGAATAAGAACAGGAATACGATCTTAAAACCGATGAGGCAGATCCAGAACGGGATCGTCAGCAGTAAGGAGGAGGTGGCGCTTTACCGCCATGCGCCGCAGTTTGTGCCCGCGGGTCAGTCCACCCAGATAATCATCGGCGCAACGCCGGAGAGCGATTACCAGATCGTGTCGGTGGCGGAGTCTCTATACCGGAAATTTGCTTTAAAGAGGGTATTCTATTCCGCTTTTGTCAGGGTGAACGAGGATAAAACGCTGCCGGCGCTGCCCGGCGGCCCGCCGCTCCTTCGGGAGCACAGGCTGTATCAGGCGGATTTTCTGCTGCGGTACTATGGCTTTGAGGCGAAGGAGCTCTTATCGGAGGAGCGTCCGAATTTTAATGTGCTGCTGGATCCGAAATGCGACTGGGCGCTGAGGCATCTGGAGCTGTTTCCGATAGAAGTGAACAGGGCTTCCTACGAAATGCTTCTCCGGGTGCCGGGGATCGGCGTGAAGTCCGCTCAGCGCATTGTGCGGGGGAGGCGGCTTTCCAATCTGCAGTTTGACGATCTGAAAAAGATCGGTGTGGTGTTAAAGCGGGCGCTCTATTTTATCTGCTGTAACGGAAAGATGATGTACCGCACGAAGATAGAAGAGGATTATATTACGAGGAATCTGCTGGATGCGGAGAATAAACGTCCGCCGCAGCCGGATATCATAAACGGCAGGGAAGTTACCTATAAACAGTTGTCGCTCTTTGATGATGTAATGAGCGTTAGCGGGAAGAATGAGTTTACTTATCCGGCGAGCGGCGAATGGCGATCATGAATCGCAGATTCATGATATAACGTGGGCGGAGAGGTTTTAAGATGGAAATTGTAGTGTTTCTCTGTGAGAACAGTATAGAGGGAATTCTGACGGGAGTGTACGACGCCTGGGCGGAGGCGATCGCTTCGGGGCTTGGACACGATCACTGTAGGCTGCAGACGGAACTGGTGCAGCCGGAGCTGTTCTGCACTTACCGGGAGACGGCGGCCGATATGGAAAAAGCCGGGAAGGTGATAAGGACGCTGCGAAGGAGGCTGGGGGAAGAGGTTTACGAATGCCTTTGCTATGCGATGGCATCCCATGAGGCGGATAAGGCGGAAGCGGTCTATAAAACTATCGTGGCGGGACTGTCCATGAAGCAGGGACACAGGGTCTTGGATAAAGTGACTGACCCGTATGTGGCAAGGTGTTTTGATCTAAAGAGAAATGTAGGAGGCGAGATACATCGGGAACTGGAGTTTTTGAGATTTAAAGAACTGCAAAACGGGGTCCTTCTGGCGAAGATCCATCCGAAAAATGATGTACTGATGTATCTGGGACCCCATTTTTCCGACAGGCTGCCGCTGGAAAATTTTCTGATCTATGATATGAACCGCAGGAAAGCGCTTTTTCATGAGAGGGAAAAGGACTGGTATATGATGGATGCGCTGGACCTGGATGACGAAATGGCGGGGCGCATCAGCACGGAGGAGGAATATTATCAGGACATGTTCCGGATGTTCTGCCGCACCATTGCGATCAAAAGCAGGGAAAACCGGGCGCTGCAGAGACAGTTCCTGCCGCTGTATTTCAGGGATGTCATGCCGGAGTTTGCGTGAGGGAGGGAACGGGGAGTTTTGCGCGAAAATTGCTGTACACTGTGGAATAACTACTCATAAATCTTTTGAATCTTATTCCCCCGTATGTTATAGTAAAAAAGGGAAAGCCAGAGAAGCGGCTTGCCCTTGAATAGTTAGTTTAACGCTTTACAGCGTCGGCCGTCACTATTGTGGGTAGTGACGGCTGATGCTGACAAGATAGACTATCTGTTACGAAATTACAATCTTGAATGGCGCCGTTGTTTTATTAGGATTGTATTTTTGCCAGCAGAGCCTCCTGCAATACCTGAGAGAAATTGATTCCCATTTCCAAAGCGGCGCTGTTGAGCCACGCAGGAATAGTGAGAGTTTTTCTGACGGATTTGTCAAAATGTTCCTTTGTATAAGCTTCTACATCTACAGATACCATATTGACAAAAGCCTCTGACGGTTCAATCTCCAATTCTTTTGAAATTTTTGCCGGATCAATAGCACTCATCGGCGATGGTTTTGGAATCGGGTCGCCGTCCTGCTTGAGCCAGCGAAGGCGTCCAGCCAGACAGTCTACAGCCATCGCTATAGATTCTTCTATAGTATCACCACAGGTGGCTAAGTCCAGATCGGGAAAGATTACTGAATAGCCATTTTCTTCTTTGAAGAAACACGCTGGATATATTGATAACATAATTTGCACCTCCCATATTGTGAAAGTATGGACTATTTAAGCCCAGCTTGCTTTTTAATGCTGTTTTCCGTACCTTTGGGAAGATCTTTGCCATGAAACGGTATCGTGATTTTCCCGGGTTTGATTGGATGAGTATAATTTTTATGTGATCCCTCTTGATTTTTAAACACCCACCCGTCAGCGAGGATCAATTTTTCCATTTCCTTTGGTTTCATTGGCATATTATTTTCCTCCGTACATTTTTATGGTACAGTAAAATGCGCATAAAGTCAATGCGCATAATACAGGTACGCTATATAATTCACGATTGCTTATAGAATGCATTTTCTTTTAAGGTTATTGTATTTGATTTGGCAGTTATTATTCTGGTGGTTGGTTATCACAATTCGTTGTTTCAGTGATTGCCCGGACAACAAAAACATATTGCACGAATAACTTTACATAATCGTACGAATAATATATAATAAAAGTGCGAAAGGAGAGAAACTATATGTCAATAACAGCAACAGAATTAAAGCAAAATCTTGGAAAATATTTACTTTTGTCTGCAAAAGAAGATATTTATATTACGAAGAATGGGAAAATAATTGCGAAGCTGACCAACCCTTATCAGGACAGAGTGAGTACAGCCAGATCGTTATTTGGAATCCTGCCGCAAAATGCCGATATAGATGTTTCGAAAGAGGAAAGGCTGGCTGCTAAATAATGAAAATTCTTGTAGATACGAACATTATAATAGATGCGTTGACCGGCAGAGAGCCTTTTCGGGAGGAGGCGGAACAGATTTTTTTATTGGCGGCAAATCATGTGGGGGATATGTATATTACGGCAAGTTCCGTAGCTGATGTATACTATCTTGTGAGGAAATACCTTCATAGTACAGAACAGGCGAAAAGCATTATGGAGAAACTGTATGAACTATTTCAAATTCTGGATGTTACCGCCGGTGACTGTAAAGATGCTCTGTTGACCGACATGATAGATTATGAAGATTCCGTAATTTCGTGTTGTGCAGCCCATAACAATATAGATTATATAGTGACGAGGAATGTGAAAGATTATGAGAAATCAAAAGTGCAGGCAATTCTTCCAAATCAATTGATCGGAATGGTATCGCAGGACGATATATAAATTTATCCCAAATCTCAATCGGAGAACAGTGAAAATGAAAAAAGGAATGAAATACCTGACAGGTATTATCGTTTTATTGATCTTAATTTTTGCAGTGTATGCGGTTTATGTCTTTACGGCGTATGAGCGTCTTCCGGACAACATGGTTCTGGAGATCGAAAAAAATGAGGGGGAATCTTTCCCGGAGAATGCACAGACCGGGGAAAATACTAAAAAATCTCTGCCTCCGAAAATATATTCCATTATGACTTACAATATCGGATTCGGCGCCTATCTGCCGGAATACAGCTTTTTTATGGACGGAGGAAAATCTTCCTGGGGGAAAGATAAAGAGAGCGTGACGGGAGCGGTCTGCGGCGCCGGAAAACTGATGCGGGATGCGTCGCCTGATCTTGTGCTCTTGCAGGAGGTGGACAGAGACGGCACACGCTCATACCATATCGACGAACTGGAATTGATGAATCAGTTTTTTGATGGTTATTATTATACTTACGCCCAGAATTATGATTCCCCTTTCCTGTTTTATCCGCTGTGGGAACCCCACGGGGCAAATAAAGCAGGGCTTGTAACTTATTCCAAAATGCCGATCGCGGAGGCAGTGCGGAGAAGCCTACCCATATCGGAGTCTTTTTCCAAGCTGGTGGATCTGGACAGATGTTATTCCGTCTCGAGGATACCTGTGGAAAACGGAAAGACGCTCTGTGTTTACAACATGCATATGTCGGCTTACGGAAGCAGCGATGAGATCCGTTCAGGCCAGCTTGCAATGCTCTATGAAGATATGGAGACAGATTATAAAAACGGAGATTATGTGATCTGCGGCGGGGATTTCAACCATAATCTGAAAGCGGAGGAGAGAGGAGATGAACCGGAGTGGGCTTATCCTTTTCCGCGGGAAAGCCTGCCGGAGGGATTTAGAATGGCGATAGATGAGGCGAAGGAAGCGGAGGATATTTCGCATAATACCTGCCGGAGCGCAAAGGAGCCTTACGATGCGGGGACCACATATACAGTAACGCTGGATGGATTTATCGTTTCGGATAATGTGGTCGTGGATTCCTATCTGCATGTAAACAGCGGTTATCAGTATTCGGACCATGAACCGGTGATCATGGAGTTTGAACTGGAAGAATGAATAGATAATAAAATGATGACAAATCCCTTTTTTTCATATACAATAGTCTGTAGATAAAACCATAGCAGTAAACACAAAGTACCGGGAGAAGGCGATATGGCGGAAAGAAAACCTGACAGACAAAAGGATTCCCTGGAGTCTATTTTAATAGAGAGCATCCATACACTGGTCTATGAAAAGGATATCAATACGGCACTTGATTGTTTTCTGGAGACGATCTGCAAGTACTATCGGGCGGAGAGAGGCTATGTTTTTGAGATAGATCTGAAAAAACAGACAGCGGATAACACGTTCGAGTGGTGTGCGGAAGGGATAGAGGCGGAGATCGGCAGGCTGCAGGGAATATCTGTTGACGTTGTGGCAAACTGGATGAAAAAATTCAGGGAAAAAGGAGAATTCTATATTGCGGCTCTGGAGGAGGATGTACCCTGTGACAGGGCAGATTTTGAAATTTTAAAGGCGCAGGGGATAGAAAGCCTCATGGCGGCTCCGCTTATGAGAGACGGAGAGATCGTAGGATTTCTCGGCGTGGATAATCCGGCGGAGCATATAGGCGATATGACGCTCCTTCGTTCGGTGGCGGATTTTGTGACGGCGGATTTGGAGAAGCGCCGCCTGATCGAAGAACTGCGCCAGGTTGGCTGTACGGACATGCTGACCGGCCTGAAAAACCGGAATGAATATATGTGGAAATTTAACGAATTGAAGAAAGAAAAGCCTCACAGTCTGGGAGTGATATTTGCCGATATCAACGGCCTGAAACAGATGAATGATACCAAAGGGCATGAATACGGCGATGCTATGATACAGAAAACAGCGGAGTGTATCAGAAAGTACGCGCCGGACAATGCTTACCGGATCGGCGGAGACGAATTTCTTATTTTATGGGATAACGTGGGGGAAAAAGAATTCAATGAAACGGTTGATGAGTTGAAAAAGGAATTTGCCAGGAACAGGGAGTACAGTATTTCGATGGGCAGTATCTGGCAGAGCGGAAAGGTTGATGTCCAGCAGCAGGTGAAAAAGGCGGATGTGTCCATGTATGAGGCAAAGCAGGCCCACTATGAGAATCAGCACTATGACAGACGGAGAAGAAAAGAGTAAAAAAAACGCCGCGGTGATGCGGCGTTTTTTTACTCCAGATTCAGTTTCCGGCTCATCAGATAATTGCAGAGCCAGTACATACCAAAACACAACCCGCCCATGACAAGGAGGGAGACAAACATCATGAGTATCCATGTACCGGCGCTGATTTCATCCATATCATAATAGTAAAATGTGTTGGAGAGCGGGATGGTCAAAATCTGCCGGAAGATCCTGAATACAAACCGGAGGCCGAAATAGGAGAGAATGGCGCCGCCGATCTTGTGCTTTTTAAAAAGCTGTCCCAGACAGATACAGGTATAGATATATAAAATATCAAAGAACAGGGAGAGGATCCCGATCAGGATAAGCCATATGAAAAACAGGGAGACAGGGATCGGAAAAGAATCCCGCAGCCATGTCATATCGAAGGCTTCCCGGAACAGATCAAAAAATTCCTGAAAAAACTGTACAATACCGATATCCGATAAGTAGGCGGCGGCGACACAGGCGATGCCGAGGACGCTCAGGCAGATACAGGCAATGGAGATAAACCGCCAGAGGGCGGCGACAAGCGTTTTGGAGAGCAGAAGGTCGGAAGTTTTGACCGGGAGGGTGAACATCAGATACCCCTCATCGGTAAATAAGTTTTTGTAAAACCGTATGGCGGTGCAGAGCGTAACGCAGAAAGAAACCGCCGCAAGACAAAAAATGTAGGCGAGAATGACCAGTCCGGCAAACATTTCCGTAAAAATATTGGGGCTCTGATCCCAGAAAGCGGTCATGAAAGTCGTCATAAGGATCACCGTGAGGACTGCCAGAATGATCATAGTGATCGTGGGGGCAAGGGAAAAACTTTTCCATTCCTGTTTGAATAATTTCTTTAACATGCAAATACCTCCCGGAAATAAGCGTCTACCGATTTGCCATGTGCCCTGCGCACTGCCTCTGCGGGAGCATGCATGATGGCCTGGCCGTAACGGATGAAGATCACTTCATCCAGAATGCCCTCGATATCCGAGATCAGGTGGGTGGAAAGCAGGATGGAGGACTGATGGTCGTAGTTTGTCATAATGGTGTGCAGGATATAATCCCGCGCTGCCGGATCAACACCTGCGATCGGTTCATCCAGAATATAAAGCTGTGCCTGCCTGCTCATCACGAGGATGAGCTGGATCTTTTCTTTTGTGCCTTTGGAGAGCGTCTTTAACTGTGCCGCAGGCGGGATCGCCAGTATCTGCAGCATATTGTAGGCGCGCTCTATGGAAAAATCCGCATAAAACTGCGCGAAAAAGGCGATGATATCTTTTACCTTCATACCGGACGGCAGATAAGTACGCTCCGGCAGATAAGAAATGACTGCTTTGGAAGAAGGCCCGGGCGCTTCGCCGTTGATCAGCACCTTGCCCCCGGTGGGAACGAGCAGCCCGTTTATCATTTTGATCAGAGTGGTCTTCCCGCTCCCGTTCGGACCCAGCAGTCCGATGATACGTCCCCGCGGGATGATCAGATTCATCTGGTTGACCGCCAGTTTCGATCCGTCATATATTTTCGTCAGCCCCTGGATTTCCACGATCGGCTTCGACATATCCATAGTAATCACTCCGTTATCCATGTGAATATATTTCCTGTTTTTTCTTAATGCCACTTAAATCAATATACCTCATTTGGAGATTTTAAGCAATAAAAATCCCCCACTTTCTTTGTTGCGAAAGAACTCCCCTTGATATATACTTATAAAAGAGGGATGACAGAGATATGAGAGAGGCTATTGACAGAATATTAGACGGAAAATTTGAATACGGAAACGGAGGACTGGAATTTTCCGAGAGCAGGATCGAGATCAATTTACGGGCAGGCGAAGATTATGAGGGGAGTTTCCATGTGTTCGGAAAAAGGGGAACTATCACAAAAGGTTTTATCTATACTTCCGACAGCCAAATGGAATGTCTGACCGGGGAATTTTTAGGGACCGGGGAAGAGATCGGCTATATATTTCACGGAAAAGGCATGGAGAGCGGAGATGTTCTGCAGGGAAATTTTTACGTGGTCAGCAATCAGGGAGAATACACGCTCCCTTTTGTTGTGATGGTTTCGAGACAGACGCTGGACACCAGTCTGGGGACTATTAAAAATCTGTTTCATTTTGCAAATCTGGCAAAAAGCGACTGGACGGAGGCGGTAGCACTTTTTTACCGGCCCGGATTTGCGGTGCTGTTTGAGGGGAGTGACCGGAAATATAAAAGTCTGTACCGGGGGCTTTCACAGTATTACGGCAATGAACGGAACGTGGAAGAATTCCTGATCGCGATCCATAAAAAGCAGAAAACCAACTATATCATCGATGAAGATAAACTGCGGCTCGAGGATGTGGCGGAAGGGGTCGGACGCCACGAGGTGCTGCTTACGAAAAACGGCTGGGGATATATCTATCTGCAGGTCGAGGTGCAGGGAGATTTCCTGACAGTGGATAAAACGGTATTGAGTGATGACGATTTTCTGGGGGACCGCTGCCGTTTTTATTATTATGTAAACAAAGACAGGCTCCATAAAGGCATTAATTACGGAAGACTGCGTTTTTATAACAGTTTTGTGGAAACCTCTGTTCCGATAGAGGTAAAAGTGGAGGATGAGGATTACAGGCAGGGGCTGGCCTGTCGGAAAAAACAGGGGCTGCTTGTCAGGATCATGGAGTACTACGGCGCCTTCCGCATGAAGAAGATCAGTACAAGGACCTGGCTCACCAAAAACTATGAGATCCTGGATGACTGGGGAGAGATAGACGGCACCGATCCGGAACCGAAACTTTACCGCGCCCATCTGCTGATCACGGAGGGGAGAATGAACGAAGCGGGATGGATGCTGGATCAGGCCCGGAATGCGATCCTCCAGAGCAAAGATATGGATAATGCAGTATGGTCATACTATCTGTATTTAAGTACGCTTCGCGGAAAAGATGAGACTTATGTAAACAAGATCGCGGAGGAAGTGGCTTCTTCCTATGAAAAGGAGCCGGATAACTGGCGGCTCGGATGGCTTCTGCTTTACCTGTCGCCGGAATACGGCATATCCTATGTCAAAAAATGGATGTTCATTAAGCAGCAGTTTGAGAGAGGCTGCAACAGTCCTGTTTTCTATATCGAGGCACTTTTGCTGATCAAGGCAGAGCCGTCCCTTTTTATGGAACTGGGAGATTTTGAGATACAGATGCTGCGCTATGCGGCAAAGCATGACCTGCTGACGGATGAGATCATCATGCAGCTTCACTATCTTGCGCCCAGAAGCCAGGACAGTATGGACAGACTTCTCGATATCCTGAAAAAAAGCTATGACAGGCGGCCTGATGTGGAGACGCTGCAGAATATATGTACGCTGCTGATCAGGGGAAACTGCCGGGGAAATGAGGATTTTCCGTGGTATGCGGCGGGCGTGGAGGAAAATCTGCGGATCACAAAGCTCTATGAATACTATATGTACAGTCTGGATATGGCGGAACTGATCAGGCTTCCCAAGGTGATCTATATGTATTTTGCCTATCACAATAATCTGGACTGGGAGAGGAGCGCCTACCTGTATGCTTCCCTGCTGGAGAACAGGGCATCCATGCCGGATCTGTACGAAAAAGAGCGTTTCCATATCCAGGAATTTGTGGTGCAGATGATCCAGAAAGGGCTGATCAATAAACACCTTGCCTTTTTGTATAAAAAGGTGATCCAGGGGGATGTGATGCTGGAGGAAGCGGGGGAAAAGCTGGCGCCGCTTCTGTTTTCGGTGCATGTCAGAACACCGGACTGCCGGATGAGGAGGCTGTTGGTATTATATGACCGGGAAGTGGCGGAAAAAAGTTTTATGTTAACTGACGGACAGGCAGTTCTGCCGCTTTACGGGGAGGAATATACGATCCTTCTGGAGGACGGTACGGGAAACCGTTATGTGCCGGATGAAACTTTTGAGATGGAGCGGCTTTTTGCGGAAGACGGACTTTTGTCGAGGGCTCAGGAGAGGGATTTCGGAACAGTCTCTCTGCAGATGCATCTGTGCGGCGCAGGTCCGATGCATGTCACGGAGGACAATATCAGACGGTTTGAGAGCCTTCTCGTCAGCGACGGGGTGGCAGCGGATTATAAGCAGACCATCATTCCGGGTATGGCGCAGTTTTATTTCGACCATGACAGGATGGAGGAACTGGATCTGCTGCTGGAAAAGATTTCCCCGTCTCTGCTGGATGCGTCGAGAAGGGGGGAGATGGTACATTATCTGGTGCTGCGGGAAAAGCTGGAAAAAGCGGCGGACTGGATACGGGAGTACGGGATGAACGGCATCTCGCCAAAGACATTGCTCCGGCTTTCCTCGAAGATCATACAATCTTCCGATAAGTCGATGGATGAGAACATCCTTTCGATATGTTTTTATGCTTTCCGGAAAGGAAAGGCGGATATGGTCACGCTGGATTATCTGATGGAGTATTATCAGGGAAGTACAAAGATCCTGCGGGATATCTGGAAAAGCGCAAAAGAAAAGGGGATGGATGTACATGGTTTCAGTGAGAGAATACTGCTTCAGATGCTGTATTCGGGCTGTTTTGTCGGGGAGATGGCGGACATTTTCAAAGTCTATATAGAACGGGATACGGATATCGCGTTGGAAAAAGCGTTTTTGTCCCAGTGCTGTTATGATTACTTTATAAAGAACAAAGTGGCTGAGCCCCTGATCTTCGAGGAGCTGGAAAGGCTGCTGCGAACAGGGGAGCAGATGCAGAAAGTATGCATCCTTGCCTATACCAGATACTACGCGGAGAACCGGAAAAAGTTCAGGAAAGAAGGGCAGAAGATCCTGGAGGAGAGCCTGTATGAGCTGACGAAGGACGGCGTGATACTTCCCTATTATCTGGAATATGCGGATATCTGTCCGTTTATGCGGCGGTTTTGTGATAAAACGGTTCTGGAACACAGAACATTGCCCGGGCGGAAGGCCTACCTGCATTATATGATAGAACAGGATGAGGAAGAAGATTTCAGAAGGACAGAGATGAAAGAAGTGTACGAAGGCGTCTTTAGCAGTATGTTTGTCCTGTTTTTCGGGGAAAAGCTGGTCTATTACATAGAGGAAGAATATGAGGATGAAAACGGCAGGCAGGAAGAGATCACGGGCAGCGGAAGCATCAGCCGAGGTGATATGGATATGGAGGTGTCCGGAAGCCGTTTCCAGATGATGAACGATATTATGATCGCGGAAGCGCTGCAGGATTATAATACGCTGGATGATATGCTGAAGGAATATGAGAGAACAGATGCGATGCAGAGAGCGCTGTTTGAAACGGAAGCATAGATGGCAGTCTGGCGCAGGGCGCTGCATTTTATGCAAAGTTCGTGAGAACTTGTAAATCGGAACAGAAGTGTAGGGGAACCAGGGGATGTTGCTGGAAAAGAGTCTGGAAAAAAAGAATAACAAATATATGGTGGGATTTGATCTGGGGGACAGGGACGCCCAGATCAGCTTTTGCAGTACACAGCAGACCGAGGCCGAAACGGTGCCGGCGGTGCCGGAAACGAAACAGTATAATATCCCGGTAGTGCTCTGTAAAAGAAGAGGGACAAGACAGTGGATCTACGGCAGGGAGGCTCTGCGCATGGCGCAGGACGGGGAAGGGATCTTCGTCGATAATCTGTTCTCGGGAGCTATAGAGGGGAAAAAGATATTGATAGAAGGGGAGGAATTTGACTTTCTGACCCTGCTGACCCTGTTTGTAAAAAAGTGTTTCGGGCTGTTTTCCATGATAGCGCCGCTGGACCGGATCGAGGTGCTGATGTTTACGGCGAGGGCTTCGGAAAGCAGTGTCGCCGCGGTGATACAGCAGGTAGTGGAATCTCTGGATCTGAGAAGCGCCAAAGTATTTTTTCAAAACCATGAGGAAAGCTATTACTATTATCTGCTGCATCAGGCGCCGGAATTCCGTCAGTCAGGATCGGTGATACTGGATTTTGAGGAGATAATGCGGGCCTGCCGGCTGGAGTGGAACAGGCGTACAACGCCGGTGGTATCCTTTGTAACAGGGAAGGAATGTCCGGAATGTATACAGCCGGTCTGGGCGGAGGAGGAGACAGAGAAAAAACGGCAGATGGAAGAACTGGACGAAAAGGCTCTGGAAGCCGTGATAGGTGTTTTCCAGAATAAGCAGATCGGTTCGGTCTTCCTGATCGGCAGCGGATTTCAGGAAAACTGGGCGGACAGGCTGCTGCAGTATATCTGCCGCGGCAGAAGGGTGTTTAAAGGCAATAATTTATACAGCAAGGGTGCCGCCTACGGCGCTTTAGAAAAATTCTGCCCTACGAAAGAAGGCAAGGAACATACTTTTCTCGGAAGGGAAAAGTTAAAGACCAATATCGGGCTGCAGGTTCTGCGGGAAGGCAGAGAAGTCTATCTGCCGCTTCTGGATGCGGGCATCAGCTGGTATGACGCGGTGTGCGAGGAGGAATTTTATCTGGAATCGGGCAACAGTTATCAGGTGATGCTGACGCCGCTGACCAATGTGTTTCCGGAGAAGGAGGCGGCGGGAAAATATCCGGTCAGGCATGAAAAGGTGGAACTTTCGGGGCTGCCGCTGAGACCGGAGGGAGCGGTAAGGCTCCGTATTTCGATGCGTATGGACGGGGCGGAAAATCTGCATATAAAAACGGAAGATCTGGGGTTTGGAGAGCTGTACCTAAGTTCAGGGCTTATCTGGGAGAAAGATATCGCATTATAATAAGATGAAGAGAGTATAAAAATGGGAAGATTGATCGAGACGGTGGGGAAATATGCGGAACATCCCTACCATATAGCACAGACAGATACATCGGTATATTGTGTGGAGGAACTTTGTTTTGTGTTATGCCAGAATACATTTCTGCTGGACAGGGGGCTCCTTGACCGGGATCTGGCAAAATGGCTGGATGAGGAATGCGGGCTGAGGGATCTGGCGAGGCCGCTCTACACCCTGATCAGCCAGAACGGCTCGCCGAGCGCTTTTGTGGGGATGATACTGGAATATGCCCATTTCAGCACCGAGAAAAAGCGGCAGGAGACGGAAGAACTTTTGCGGGTGAACGCAGATATGGATGTCTCCACGCGAAGAAAACATTTTGCCGATTATCTGGTGGCAAATAAGCGTTATATGCAGGCCGTTGCGGAATATGAGAAATTGCTGGAGGAAATGCCGACCATGAATCATGTGATGCGCTCGCAGCTTCTCTATAATAAGGGGGTGGCTTTTAGCCGGCTGTTTTTCTTCGAGGAGGCGGAGGAGGCGTATCTTGCGGCGTATGAGGAAAATCCGGACCATGTGGAGGCGGCTTTCGCTTATCTTACGGCGCTGCGCATGAGATGTTCGGAGGGGGAGTATATTGCCTTTATCGCGGAACATCCGATGTGGCATGATCATTCTCTGGAGGTGGAGAGCCGTATGGAGAAGAGCAGAAGGGAATATGAGGAGTCGGACGCCTGCAGAGAGCTGTCAGAACAGCTTTCAAGGCATGATGCGGAGTATTATGGGATGGTATCGGAGCGTCTTGCGGGGATGCGGAGGAAATACAGGGAGATGGTAACGCAGCCATGAGTTTTTGGAAAAGGATCTTTAGAAGAAAAGGAAAAAACGGTATCCCCGGTGTGATCGACGAGGGGGAAGAACAGGCGGTGCCTGTCTTTCACCGGGAGAATATCAATATCCACAATAAGCAGGAGCGGGAGCAGTATATCAGGAGCGCGCTGGAACAGATCGCCGACGCGGAGCGGGAGCTGCGCCATCTGGAATATGAATATAATCTGGTGACATCCCATCTGACAGACATCGAGGAGCTGGAACGACTGCCGGAGATGATGCGGATGGATATCAGGGAGGTGGCGGAGAAGCTGTGTACGATAGAGGAGACACAGGCGGTTTACAAGCGGAAGGAAAACCGTATATCGGATGAGGAATTTTCCAGGATCGAGCAGGTGGAAGGGGATGTGGAGGACGGTATCCGGAAACTGCGGGAGGCGGAAGATTACCAGAAACTGGTAAAAAGCGATATGCGCAGATTAAACGGCGAGCGCCACGCCTATGAGTACCGGCAGGAAGAACTGGAGCGGGAGCTGAAAAATGCTTCCGGCATGGCGATGATCTGTTTCGGTGCGCTGGTGGTGTGTCTGATCATTCTGTTTGCTCTGCAGACAGTGCTGCGGCTCGATATGGAGATCGGGTATGTACTGGCGGTCGGTATTGCGGCGGCGGTGATCCTGAAACTGTTTTTGAGACACGGCGATGCGGGACGGGAGATCGTCCGGGTGGAGAAAGATATCAACCGGCTGATCCTGCTGCAGAATACGGTGAAAATACGGTATGTGAACAACAAAAACCTGTTGGATTATCTGTGCATGAAATTTCATGTAAAACGGTCGGCGGATCTGCAGACTCTCTGGGATATGTATACGGAGGAGAAGCAGGAGAGGGAGAAGATGGAGCAGGCTTCCCAGGACTATGTATATTATCAGAAAGAATTTTTAAAATTGCTGCGCAAAGCCCGTATCAAGGACACCAGCGTCTGGCTGCATCAGATCAGGGCGGTGATCGAGGAGAGGGAGATGATGCAGCTTCGGCAGGGATTGGTGAGACGCAGAAAATCCCTGCGGGAGCAGCTTGATTATAACAGGGAGCTGGCAAGGACGGCGCAGGCGGAAGTGACCGGGGTCAGCGGGAAGTATCCGAAATATAAGGACGAGATACTGGGGCTGATCTCGGAATACGAGAGAAAACAAAAAGACGGCCGGAGCCGTCCGAAGATAATATGAAAAAATAAAAGGGAAGGAGAAAGAGATGGCGGTTTACAAATGCGGCGTATGCGGTTATACGTTCGATGAGGAGAAGGAGGGCAGGGCGTTTTCGGAGTTGGAAAAATGCCCGGTGTGCGGAAAGAGCACAGAGGTTTTTGAGAAGATCGAGGAAGCAGAAATAACTAAGGAGGATGAGAGTTCCTGCAGGGCATGTGCGTCGGATCTGGATTATCCTGCGGAGACGAGAAAGCGGGACAGCAATTACCGCTATATGAAACAGATTCACGAGATGGCGGTGACGGGAAAGCCGATCATTGAGGCGATGGGGACGCAGATGCCCATGCCGAACTGGGATGATATCCTGATCCTGGGGGCACAGTTAAATCCGCCCCCGCTGGATGAACATGCACCGGTAAAGACGATGACGGTGATCGGAAAGAACGCGAAGCGGCCGATGGTGCTGCAGAGTCCCGTCTACATATCCCATATGTCCTTCGGCGCCCTTTCGAAGGAGACAAAGATCGCGCTCTCAAGGGGAAGCGCGATGGCGCATACGGCTATGTGCAGCGGAGAGGGCGGTATATTGCCGGAGGAGATGGAGGCGGCTTATGCCTATATTTTTGAGTATGTGCCGAATAAGTACAGCGCGACGGACGAAAATCTGAGAAGGGCGGACGCCGTTGAGATCAAGATCGGACAGGGCACGAAGCCGGGGATGGGCGGCCATCTGCCGGGCAGCAAGGTGACGCCGGAGATCGCGGCGGTGCGCCAGAAACCGCTGGGACAGGATGTGATCAGCCCCTCAAAATTCCCGGGGATCGATACGAAGGAAGATTTAAAGGCGCTGGTTTCTGAGCTGCGCAGGCGCTCCGACGGGCGGCCCATCGGCATCAAGATCGCCGCAGGAAAGATCGAGAAGGATCTGGAATACTGCGTATTCGCGGAGCCGGATTTCATTACGATAGACGGCAGGGGCGGCGCGACCGGTGCATCTCCGGCTCTGGTGAGGGATGCGACCAGCGTGCCCACGATCTACGCGCTGCACCGCGCAAGAAAGTATCTGGATGCAGTGAGATCGGATATCTCGCTGGTGATCACCGGAGGCTTAAGGGTATCCTCCGATTTCGCGAAGGCGCTCGCCATGGGGGCGGACGCTGTGGCTGTGGCTTCCGCGGCGATGGTGGCGGCTGCCTGCCAGCAGTACCGCATCTGCGGATCGGGACTTTGTCCGGTGGGTGTGGCGACGCAGGATGAAACGCTCCGGGCAAGGCTTAAGATAGATGCGGCGGCGCAGAGGGTGGCAAACTACTTAAACTGCTCGCTGGAAGAGTTAAAGACCTTTGCCAGGATCACCGGCCATGACGATGTGCACGGCCTTTCCCTGGAGGATCTGTGTACGATAAACAGGGAGATTTCGGAACATACCGATATTGCGCATGCGTGAGCTTTCGCCCTGAAAAAACAGATAGTTGGTATAAATTCAAGGGAGCCTGAACGGCTCCCTTTGGTAAATTACAGATTTTTGGAATATGCCATTGCTTTTTGGCTTAACTCCCTTACGCTCAAATCATTGTCAAGATATTGTTCACGCCACTTTGTATAATCGAATGGCTCACGGGACAGCAGGACAATAAATCTTTCAGCGTCTACATATCCAAGTTTAGAGATCAGAGCGTTCATGCCTTCCTGCTTCACAATCGTATCTGTCTTCATATTTATACCTCCAATTCGTCGACAAAAACAATAGGGCTTACTATTTTGATTTCCGGTATCGGAGTATTTAATAGCTTTTTATCAGTGGTCAAATAATAATCACAGCCGGCAGCCACCGCGCAGGAAATGTGCAGAGCATCAAAAGTTTTAATACCTTTTGTTGTAAGCGATTCGGCAAACAGCAGGATTTCATTTGTTTCTTCCGACACGAAAAATTTGGCAATGGATTTCCATGGCATAATAGCAAGGCGCTTTTCTTCATATGGATTTTTTCCATTTTCATAATCCAATATATAGGACCACACTAAATCATACGCACCTTCCCGGATTTTGGCTTGAATGTATAATTTGGCCTGTGTTTCTAAATGGATTTTCATTTGTGTTTGATCGTCAAATGGTCTGTTATAACAGCAATTATCCAGATAAATCCTCAATGCTTTGTTCACCGCCTTTGTTTTTACTAAGTATAACACAAAATGAGAGAGCATGGAATGCTAATTTTATCTTACTATGATTGAATCCATGTTGACAGTTTTCCTTCGGTATGATAATATAAGAACGCTTTAGCCTGATAAACTGATAAACAACTAAAGGGTTGGGCGTACATTTGAAAAGTCCGGGGCGGCATATTCTGCGGCAGCCGCGGAACTGAGACAAGGAGGAGGAACATTATGAAAAAAGTGACGGCACTTATGTTATGCGGCGTACTGGCGGCGGGAATGCTGACGGGCTGCGGCGGCAAGGCGGAGGAAGGAAAGACTTTTACGGTAGGTTTTGACGCGGAGTTCCCGCCCTACGGCTATGCGGATGAAAACGGCGAGTATACCGGGTTTGATCTGGAGATGGCGCAGGCGGTATGCGATCTGGAGGGCTGGGAGTTAGTAAAACAGCCGGTTGACTGGGACGCGAAGGATATGGAATTATCTTCCGGCGCCATCGATTGTATCTGGAACGGATTTACGATGGACGGGAGAGAGGACGATTATACCTGGAGCGATCCCTATATCGACAACAGCCAGGTTTACGTGGTGGCGGCGGATTCCGGTATCAGCACACCGTCGGATCTGGCGGGGAAGGTCGTGGGGGTCCAGAAAGACTCCTCCGCTCTGGCGGCGCTTGAGAGCGAGGAGAACGCGGCGCTTCTTGCGAGCTTCGGAGAACTGACCCAGTATGCGGATTACAATACGGCGTTTATGGATCTGGAAGCGGGAGGCATCGACTGCCTGGCGATGGATATCGGGGTGGCGGCATATCAGATCGAGTCCAGAGGGGAAGGCTATGTGATGCTGGAGGAACGCCTTGCCTCTGAAAAATATGCGGTGGGCTTTTTGAAGGGCAATACAGAGCTTCGCGATCAGGTGCAGAAGGATATTTACAAACTCTATGAGGACGGCAAAGTGGCGGAACTGGCGGATAAGTATGGGCTTACCGATTTCCTCTGCATAGAGGATTACAAATAGGATCATGGATAAGGCGTGACGGCGGATAAGGCGGGATGCAGCAATGAATTTCGGAACAATACTTTTACAACTGGGCGAAGGGCTTGCGGTGTCGGTGGAGATATTCTTTCTGACACTGCTGTTTTCACTGCCGCTGGGGCTGATCGTTGCGTTCGGGCGGATGTCTAAAAACGGTGTTCTGAGGGCGATCACAAAGGTATACATATCGATCATGCGCGGCACGCCTTTGATGCTGCAGCTCATTGTGGTGTATTTCGGTCCTTACTATCTGTTCCATGTGCGCATCTCGGCGGCTTATCGGTTCATCGCGGTGATCATCGGGTTTGCGGTGAACTATGCCGCTTACTTTGCGGAAATTTACAGGGGCGGCATAGAATCCATGCCGAGAGGGCAGTATGAGGCGGCGCAGGTCTTAGGCTACAGCAAAATGCAGACATTTTTCCGGATCATCCTGCCGCAGGTGATCAAACGGATCCTGCCCTCCGTGACAAACGAAATTATTACGCTGGTAAAAGATACCTCTCTGGCTTTTGTCATAGCGGTGGCGGAGATGTTTACCGTGGCAAAGCAGATCGCGGCGGCGGAAACGACGGTGGTGCCGCTGATGATCGCCGGGGCGTATTACTATGTGTTTAATCTGGTGGTGGCGGTGGCGATGGAGAGGATCGAGAAACATTATCGGTATTATGAGGGGTAGTTGGAGGGCGGACGCCGGGGAGTGAAGCGATGGGAACGGAAAATTTACTGGAAATAAGGCATATGCGGAAAGCGTTTGACGAGTTGGGCGTTTTGAAGGATATTTCCCTGACGGTGAAAAAAGGGGAAGTGGTATCCATTATCGGACCTTCCGGCTCGGGAAAATCCACGCTGCTTCGGTGCGCCACACTGTTGGAAAAGATGGACGGCGGAAGCCTTGCATATCTGGGACAGACGGTATGCGCGCCGGGACAGGGAGAGACGGGCGAGGCTGTCTATGTTTCCAAAAAGGAACTGAGGAAGTTTCATCGCTATTTCGGGCTGGTCTTTCAGAATTTCAACCTGTTTCCGCATTACAGTGTGCTGAAAAACATCACGGACGCCCCGATCAAAGTGGCGGGAATTCCGAAGCAGGAGGCGGAGGAGACGGCGAGAAGGCTGCTCTCCCAGCTGGGACTGGAAGACAAGGCGGATGCCTATCCCTGCCAGCTCTCCGGCGGACAGCAGCAGAGGGTATCGATCGCCCGGGCGCTTGCTTTAAAACCGGAAATATTGTTTTTTGATGAGCCTACTTCCGCGCTGGACCCGGAATTGACGGGGGAGGTTCTGAAAGTGATCCGTAAATTGGCGCAGGAACACATGACGATGATCATCGTCACCCACGAGATGAGTTTTGCCAGAGAAGTGTCCGACAGGATCATATTTATGGAAGGCGGCCTGATCCAGGAGGAAGGAACGCCGGATGAATTGTTCAATTCGTCCAAAGAACGGGTGCAGGAATTTATCGGGAAACTGTCAGACAGTTAGGCGGAGATTTATTCAGGAATAAAGCCGCCTGTGAAACATGCGGCTGTTGGTTACTCTTTAATGATATCTAATTCTGTGAGATTAATGCCGGAGGCAGAAAGGATTACTTTTAATTCTATATAACGTCCTTTCATTTCTTTATATGCGGCAGATTCTTTATCCGAGGTAAGAATCATATATTTTTGGAGCCTTGCAAATTCTTCGATATTTTTCTGCATCATTTCTTTTTCTGTCATATGATCACCTGCTTTCTACATTACAGATTGTATTGTTATGACGTCAGTATACCACGGTTTAAGTGCAAAGTCCATATTACAATTTTTCCGACAACTTTGGTTGCATAAAATCCGTTCATGCGTTATGATAGGGAATGGATAACAGGCAACCACATACCATCAGGAGGAAAACATGAAAAAATTAGAGCAGCTCTATGAAGGAAAAGCAAAGAAGGTATTTAAGACGGACGATGCGGATCGTCTGATCGTGGACTACAAGGATGATGCCACAGCATTTAACGGTGAGAAAAAGGGCACTATCGTCGGAAAAGGCGTGATCAATAACCGTATGACAAACAGGGTGTTTCAGCTTTTGGAAGAGGAAGGCGTGCCCACCCATTATATAGAGGAGCTGAGCGACAGGGAGACCCTTGTGAAAAAAGTGGAGATCGTGCCCCTTGAGGTGATCATCCGGAATGTGGCGGCAGGTTCTTTTTCAAAGAGGCTCGGCGTGGAGGAAGGGACGGCTTTGAAGATTCCCACCATCGAGTTTTCTTATAAAAATGACGAGCTGGGAGATCCGCTGATCAACAGTTATTTTGCGGTGGCGCTGGGACTGGCGACATGGGAGGAGATCGAGTCCATCAAAAAGTATGCCTTCCAGGTAAATGATGTTTTGAAAGCCTATTTCCTGCAGGCGGATATGAAGCTGATCGATTTTAAGATAGAGTTCGGACGTTACCACGGCGAGATCATTCTGGCGGATGAGGTGAGTCCCGATACCTGCAGGCTGTGGGATGTGCATACGAATGAAAAGCTGGACAAAGACCGTTTCCGCAGAGATCTGGGAAATGTCGAGGAAGCTTATAACGAAGTATTCAACAGATTGGGATTATAAGGATGCCGGGAGAAATTTTCGTTCAGGAAGAGTTAGAGGATGATCTGCGGGAAGAGTGCGGCGTTTTCGGTATCTATGATTTTGACGGCGGAAATGTGGCAAAGACCATATATTATGGGCTTTTATCCCTGCAGCACAGAGGCCAGGAGAGCTGCGGTATCGCAGTGTCCGATACGAGCGGCCCAAAAGGAAAAGTACTTTCCGCAAGGGATATGGGTCTTTTGAACGAGGCTTTTGATGCGGAAAAACTGGGAAAGCTGGTGGGCGATATCGGCGTAGGACATGTCCGCTACTCCACCGCAGGTTCTTCCACAAGGGAAAACGCCCAGCCCCTTGTCCTGAATTATGTCAAAGGTACGCTGGGGCTTGCCCATAACGGAAATCTGGTGAATGCGCCGGAACTGCGCAGGGAACTGGAATATACGGGGGCGATTTTCCAGACAACCATCGATTCCGAGGTGATTGCCTACCATGTGGCGAGGGAGCGCCTGAATTCCAAAACCGTTGAGGAGGCGGTGGCGCGCGCCATGAAAAAGATAAAGGGCGCCTATGCGCTGGTGATCATGTCGCCCAGAAAACTGATCGGAGCAAGAGATCCTTTCGGGTTCAAGCCGCTTTGCATCGGCAGACGGGATAACACCTATATTCTGGCGTCGGAAAGCTGCGCACTGGATACTATTGGCGCGGAATTCGTGCGGGATGTGGAACCGGGGGAGATCGTAACCATCAGCCCGGAGAAGGGGATCATATCAGATAAAAGCATGTGTATCGCTCCGGAAAAGCACGGCAGATGTATTTTTGAGTATATTTATTTTGCAAGACCGGACAGCCGCATTGACGGCGTCAGTGTCTATCAGTCCAGGATCCTTTCCGGAAAATACCTTGCGATGGATTCCCCTGTGGACGCGGATCTTGTGGTGGGTGTGCCGGAGTCGGGAAACGTGGCGGCTCTCGGATATTCCATGCAGTCGGGGATTCCCTACGGACAGGCTTTTGTGAAAAATACATATATAGGGAGAACCTTTATCAAACCGGGACAAAAGAGCCGGGAGAGCAGTGTGCAGGTGAAGTTGAATGCCATCCGGGAAGCGGTGGCGGGCAAGCGGATCGTGATGATCGATGACTCCATTGTCCGGGGCACCACCTCGGACAGGATCGTGCACATGCTGCGGGAGGCCGGGGCGAAAGAGGTGCATATGCGCGTCAGCGCGCCGCCCTTCTTATGGCCCTGCTATTTCGGTACGGATGTGCCCGCAAGGGAGCAGCTGATCGCCTATAACAGGAGCATAGAGGAGATCCGGCAGATCATCGGTGCCGATACGCTGGGGTATCTGCGGATAGAGAGGCTTAGGGAGCTGGTTGGCGGCCTGGGCATCTGCGACGGCTGCTTTACGGGAAATTATCCGATCGACCCGCCGAAGGAGGACATCCGGGGGGAATATGTACAATGATTTGTGGTATTATCATATAGTATACCAGAACAGGAGGAGATGATTGTGGCGACGGACAGATATGTGAGCCCGCTTTCGGAGCGGTACGCCAGCAAGGAGATGCAGTACATTTTTTCGCCGGATAAGAAGTTCCGGACATGGAGAAAGCTGTGGATCGCCCTTGCGGAGACGGAGAAGGAGCTGGGACTGGATATCACCCAGGAACAGATCGATGAACTGAAGGCAAATGCGGACAATATCAATTACGATGTGGCGAAGGAGCGGGAGAAGAAAGTCCGCCATGATGTGATGAGCCATGTCTATGCATACGGGCAGCAGTGCCCGAAGGCAAAGGGCATCATCCATCTGGGGGCGACCTCCTGTTATGTGGGCGATAATACGGATATTATCGTGATGACGGAGGCGCTTAAGCTGGTCAAGAAAAAACTGGTCAATGTGCTGGATGAACTGGCGCAGTTTGCGGATACTTATAAGGGACTGCCGACGCTCGCTTTCACACATTTCCAGCCGGCGCAGCCGACCACGGTGGGAAAGAGGGCGACGCTCTGGATGCAGGAATTCTGTCTGGATCTGGAGGATCTGGACCATGTGCTTAGCGGCATGAAACTGCTGGGATCCAAAGGGACCACCGGCACGCAGGCTTCCTTTATGGAACTGTTTGACGGGGATCAGAAGATCATCGACATGATCGATCCGATGATCGCGAAAAAGATGGGTTTTAGGGAATGCTATCCGGTGTCCGGCCAGACTTATTCCAGAAAAGTGGATACGAGAGTCCTGAACGTGCTGGCGGGGATCGCGGCGTCCGCCCACAAGATGAGCAACGATATCAGGCTGCTGCAGCATCTGAAAGAGGTGGAGGAGCCCTTTGAGAAAAATCAGATCGGTTCTTCGGCGATGGCCTATAAGAGGAACCCGATGCGGAGCGAGCGGATCGCCTCCCTGTCCAGATATGTGATGACGGAGGCGCTGAACCCTGCCATGACTTCCGCCGTGCAGTGGTTTGAGAGGACATTGGATGATTCCGCGAATAAGCGGCTTTGCATTCCCGAGGCGTTTCTGGCGATAGACGGCGTGCTGGATCTATGCCTGAACGTGGTGGACGGCCTGGTGGTTTACCCGAAGGTGATCGAGAAGCGGCTGATGAGCGAACTGCCGTTTATGGCGACCGAGAACATTATGATGGATGCGGTGAAGGCGGGCGGCGATAGACAGGAAATCCATGAAAAGATCCGCCAGTTGTCCATGGAGGCCGGCAAGAACGTGAAGATCGAGGGCGGTGAAAATAACCTGTTGGATCTGATCGCGGCGGACGAAACCTTCGGGCTGACAAGGGAGGCGCTGGAGGCCTGCATGGAGCCTTCCAGATATATCGGCCGCGCGCCGGAGCAGGTGGACGCTTTCCTGAGCAAAGTGGTGCTTCCGATCATGGATGAGAACAGGGAGCTGCTGGGGATGAAAGCGGAGATCAATGTTTGACATGAAATATGCCAAAGCGTACAGACGGGTGAGTGTAAGGCTGAGATATGTAAGATATTTCATATAATAATAAAAGCAATAAATAAGATTACTGCGCGGGCCTGCGGGAGCGGGATTTAGAAAGCGACAGTGAAGAATGGAGAAAAAAGATGGTTAAAGCAGTTGTAGGAGCAAACTGGGGAGATGAAGGAAAGGGCAAGATCACGGATATGATGGCGGAAAACGCGGATATCATCGTCCGTTTTCAGGGCGGTGCGAACGCAGGGCATACGATCGTGAACGAGTACGGCAAATTTGCGCTGCATACGCTGCCTTCCGGTGTGTTCTACGGACATACGACGAGCATCATAGGAAACGGTGTGGCGTTAAATATTCCCGTGCTGTTTCAGGAAGTGAAATCCATCACGGAGAAGGGCGTGCCGATGCCGAAGCTGTTGGTTTCCGACAGGGCGCAGATCGTGATGCCGTATCATATCCTGTTTGACCAGTACGAGGAGGAGAGGCTCGGCGGAAAATCTTTCGGTTCCACAAAATCCGGTATCGCGCCTTTCTATTCCGACAAATATGCGAAGATCGGCATTCAGGTCAGCGATCTTTTCGACGAGGGGACGCTGCGGGAAAAACTGAAAAAGGTCTGTGAGATGAAGAATGTGATGCTGGAGCATCTGTATCACAAACCTCTTTTGGACCCGGAAGAACTGCTTTCTACCTTGCGGGAATATAAGGAGATGGTGAAGCCCTATGTCTGCGATGTGTCCCTGTATCTGCACAGGGCGCTGAAGGAGGGGAAGACCGTCCTGCTGGAAGGGCAGCTCGGTACGCTGAAGGATACGGACCACGGGATCTATCCGATGGTGACAAGTTCTTCCACGCTGGCGGCCTACGGCGCGATCGGCGCAGGCATCCCGCCCTATGAGATCAAACAGATCGTGACGGTCTGCAAAGCATATTCCTCCGCCGTGGGCGCAGGGGCTTTCGTATCTGAGATTTTCGGCGACGAGGCGGATGAATTAAGGCGCCGCGGCGGCGACGGCGGCGAATACGGCGCGACCACGGGACGCCCCCGCAGAATGGGCTGGTTTGACTGTGTGGCTTCCAAGTACGGCTGCCGCCTGCAGGGAACGACGGATGTGGCGTTTACGGTGCTGGATGTGCTGGGGTATCTGGATGAGATCCCGGTCTGTGTCGGCTATGAGATCGACGGGGAAGTGACGACGGATTTCCCTGTGACATATAAGCTGGAGAAGGCGAAACCTGTGTTTGAGACATTGCCGGGCTGGAAGAGCGATATCCGGGGTATTAAGAAATATGAGGATCTGCCGGAGAACTGCCGGAATTATATCGAGTTTATCGAAAAACAGATCGAATACCCCATCACCATGGTAAGCAATGGGCCGGGAAGAGAGGATATCATCTACAGGGAGAGCAGCCTGCGATAATGTACGGCAGTGTTTGAGGAGAATATATGATCAGAAATATCATCTTTGATATCGGCAATGTGCTTGCGGACTTTTGCTGGGAAGCGTTCTACAGGGGACTTGGCTATGAAGGAGAAGTGCTGGAGAGGCTGGGGCGCGCCACTGTGAAAAGTCCTGTGTGGAATGAGGTGGACAGAGGCGTCTGGAGCGAGGAAGAACTGGTGGAGGGATTTATCCGAAATGACCCGGCTATGGAGCCGGAGATCAGGCGGATCTTCCAAAATGTCCATGGGATGGTGTCAAGGCGCGAATATGCCATTCCGTGGATCAGGAGCCTGCAGGAGGCGGGATACCGCTGTTATTATCTCTCCAACTTCAGCTGTAAGGCTCACACGGAATGTGCGGATGCGCTGGACTTTCTGGAATATATGGACGGCGGCATCTTATCCTATCAGGATAAGGTGATCAAGCCCCAGAGGGAGATCTATCAGCTTTTGCTGGACAGATATGGTCTGAAGGCGCAGGAGTGCGTGTTTTTGGATGACACAAAAAAGAATCTTCCGATGGCTGAGGAGCTGGGTATCAAAACGATCCTGTTTCAGGACAGGGAGCAGGCAATGGAAGAGTTAAAAGAACTGGGTGTGGATACACCATAAATACAGAAAATGATCGAAGGAGACAAACGACAATGGCTTTATTGAAGAAATGGCGGGATATGGCATATTCAGAGACCGCGAACAAGGGTGATCTGCAGAGGCTGTGGAATCAGTATTTCGAAGATGAGAAAGGAATCTATGCACAGCTTCTGAAAAATCCGGACGAAGTGGTGAGAGGAACCGTAAAGGAGCTGGCCGAGAAATATGATGTGGATATCATGACCATGACAGGTTTCCTGGACGGTATCAATGACAGCCTGAAGGAGCAAAACCCCATTGAGGAGATGGAGGAGGATACCGAGGTGAATCTCGGGTTCGAGAAGGAACTGCTGTACAAAAACATGGTGGCGGCAGGCGCGGACTGGCTCTACAATCTGGAGGAGTGGGAGCCGATCTTCGACGAGGAAAAGAGAAAAGAGCTCTATAAGGAACAGAAATCTTCCACTACCGTTGTGAAGGAGGAGAAGATCTATCCGAACGATCCCTGTCCCTGCGGCAGCGGCAAGAAGTATAAGAAGTGCTGCGGCAGAGGGAAATGACAGGATGGAAGAATTGCCATCACTGATTAAAATGTTTTGCAATGTCAGTTTGGATTTTGAGAGAGGAAAGAGACGATTATGGCGGAATTGGGGAAAAAGGAACAGCTTGTTTTTGAGATCACGCAGCTCGAGTGGGATATGTTCCAGCATGTCTATAATACGGGGGGCAGGGCATCCTGCCAGGATAACCCGGATACTTTTTTTAAGATGCGCATGAGCCAGTGGCTGGCTTACTCCGAGGAGGTGCTGGAAAGCTATAAGGAGGATTGTGAGCGTGCCATTGAGAACGGGGATAATCTGCTCTGGCAGAAGTACGCCCGCATGATGGAGACGACTTATCCCGAGGAGTATGAGAATGTGAAACAGTATCTGCCGGAAATTTCGAAGGAGAGCCGGGAGAAGATCGAGGAGATTGTGAAGATCCACATGGAGTGGGATGCTTATATGGCGGAACACTATCCGAATATCAGGAAGCGCGGCAGGGTGGCGACCACCGGGGAGGATGACCCGATGGCGGGTTCCTCCATGGAAAGTTACCTGCGCTGCGAGCTGATGTCCTATTCCGAGAAGACCAGGGAGCTGATCTATCGGGAGACGAAGGAGGCTTACGGGCAGGGGGAAAATACCCTGCGGGATATCATTGCCAACGAGACGCGGTTCTACGGGTATGAGACGCTGGACGAGGCGGAGCGAAAGCATGGGGAGATCGCGATATAATGAGCGTCAGCGAGAAGAATGAGTTTACTCATTCGGCGAGTGGCGAATGGTAATCATGAATCTGCGATTCATGATATATTAAAAGACGCCGCCTGCATTAAAAGTGCAGGCGGCGTCTCGCCTCCTCGCGGACTCTGGGGAGCAGGATGATCGTGACGATGGCGATGATGAAGACGACGCACACGGTGAGCACGATGGCGGACCAGGTGATCCGCATGGGGCTTCCCAGAAAGTTCCGGCAGAGAAGCTCGATGCCGATGCAGAGTATGGGGATCAGCGAAAAGACGTAGAGCGTCACCGGGAAAAAGGAGCGGCTGACTTTTATGGTGAGCAGCATAAAAAGTTCCAAAAGCAGCGTGAACAGGGCGGCGATCGGCAGCCCTAAGTAAAAGAGCCAGTCCGCGGAGCCTGTCAGGCGGGAGATCAGATACAGGTAGAAAGATACCGCCAGTCCGTCCAGTAAAACGGCAAGGAAGGGCGAAAGCTTTCTGTAAAAGATAAAGGGAATGCAGATCACCCAGACCACCAGACAAAAACCGATCACCAGCAGAGACCAGAGGTTTCGGGAAAAGACCAGCCTGTTTAAAAGGCCGCAGGTAAGGCTGATCGTAACTAAAAGTACGCTGACAAAGATCGCGGCATCCTTTCTGCGGACAGGTTCCACCTTTCCCTTCTGGGCGGGATAGGGGGAGGATGCCTCAAAATAGGGGATATTGTTGGGATCAAGGACCGGAGTGTTGCAGAGAGGGCATCTTTTTAAGGAAGGGTCCAGTTCTACTCCGCAGTGTACACAATATGACATAATATCTTACCTTTCTGTTTCATTGATCTTTTTGTTCGGCCGATGTCATTTGACAAATGCTGTTATCTGGCCGGAAGTCTGTTTGTTTTTAACGCTGATATAATTGTCTCAGGGTGTCTCCCGGTTGCTTTCTATCGTCACATGGATGCCGTCCTGCACCAGTTTTCGGAAAAAGTACCGTTCCACGTCGGCTTCTCTGATGCTGCTGGCAAAACCGATGGTCAGGGTATCCTGAAAACTGATGATGGCGCAGTTTGTGCGGCGGGAAAAGGGCTGCCCCATGCAGATATCGAACCGTTCCAGATAGGGAACCATATCTTCCGGCACTTTGAGTGCCCCCATATTTGTCAGCCCGGCGGAGGAGTTTTTATCCTGCACCCGGGTATAAAAGAGCCGGACGACGAAGTCTTTCAAAAAAAGCGGAACGACCCGGATCAGGGGATTGCGCTGAGTCGCGGCGTTGGTAGTGATATCCCCCCGCAGAAATTTCTCGTTGATATAGTACTGCATATAGTTGTGGACATGCAGGACGATCTCCTCAAAACTGTATTCTCCCAGCCTCGGATCTACGGAAGGGTAGATCATCGTAATAAAATTCCGCAGCGTTTTGGATGGGAAAAATCGGCGCAGATTGACCGGCATGGCGATCCTGACCGGCAGGCGCTTTAACGGCTTGTCGCTCTCCTGTTTTTCCAACAGGGCATGGAGCAGCACGGCGTTTAAATATTCCGTGATGGTCACATGGTACTGTTTTGCCACATCCTTTACCTGCGATGCGGAGAGGATCCCGTTGATGATATTTAACGTATAAAAAGGTTCCTTTGTGCCGCGCACCCGGTAAGTCTTTTCGCTGGGGCGGGGCGGCCGTACATCGGCGTTGGAATAGCGCATATAGGCATCTTCGAGTTCTTCGGGGTCCGGTTCTTCCTGAATGTCGAGGACGAAGCCGCCGCATCTGATGGAAGCGCCGAGTTCTCTTAAATATTGTGCGGTGATCGTCTGTAAAAGATACATGCCGCCGGTACCGTCCCCGAGGGAATGGTGCGCCTCTAAAGAGATCCGGCAGTCATAGTAATATATACGCAAAAGATAACGGTTGTTAGCTTTAAAGGGCATAGGCATGCAGGGGTTATTGATATCCCGCTGCACAAAAGGCCCTGGCCTGTTGTTCGGCTCTAAGTAACGCCAGAACAGTCCCTTTCTGATCGCAGATTTATAGGTGGGAAAACGGGGCAGCGTCTTGTCTACCGCTATTTGGAGAATATCCGGTCTTACCGGTTCCTTTAAGAGAACGGAAAGCCGGTATACAGAGGAAAAATCCCGACGCTGCAGCGTCGGATAAACGATCGCCGACAGATCCAGTTTATACCAGGTGGTCCGCACCGGTTTTTTGATACGTTTTTCTTTTTTCATATAAACAGTATACCCCTAAAATGGAAGGGAAGGCAATAATAAAAAAATTTATTGATAGCGGACTGACAACCTACTTCAGAAAACGTAACAAATTTTTTTAGAAATTTTTTGAAAAATGTCAAAACCTATTGAAATTAAGCGGAAAATCATACATACTAACATATGTGGCTTTCTGTTATTGTCAGAAAGAATAAATAACTAGTGTTATGAATAGATTGGAATTATGATATATGGCGATCAGCAAAAAGAATCAGGGCCTTTTAAATCTTGTGAAGAGAGTGCACGGTATCGTGGAGAATGCGGACATTGAAAAACACCGGCAGTCTCAGGATCAGCTCGGCGCGTTATTCGGACAGAATAAGGCGATCCTGATCAAAGAAGTGGATATTGAAGGGATGTACGGGGAGTGGCTCTGCGTCAACAGGGCGCATATGAAAAAGTATGTGATCCTGTACTGCCACGGCGGCGGGTATGCTACGGGCAGCAGCCTGTACGGGAGGACGCTGACCACCAGGCTGGCGTCCTCGACCTCCATGGATGTGCTCTGCTTTGATTATCGTCTTTCGCCGGAGCATCCTTATCCCGCTGCGATCGAGGATGCGATGACGACCTGGAACCATCTGATGCTGTTTGGCTACGGAGCGAGGGACGTGATCCTGGCGGGGGATTCCGCGGGCGGTAATCTTGCCCTTGCGCTGACTCATCAGTTAAAGAAGGAAGGACGGCTTCTGCCGAGAGGGATCGTCCTGCTCTCACCCTGGACGGATATGACCAGTTCGGGCAAATCCCATCGGACGAAAGAGGGGATCGATCCGGTGCTGAATGCCGCCTATCTGGAAGAAGCGATCGAAAACTATCTGGGGAAAGATTATCCCAGAGAACTGTTGAAGGACCCTTCGGTTTCCCCTCTGTTCGGGGATTTTGAGGGATTTCCGCCGACCTACATTCAGGTGGGGGACCAGGAGATCCTGCAGAGCGACAGCGTACTTTTGTATAAAAAGATGCAGCAGGCGGGGGTCAATGTGACACTGGATGTCTTTAAGGGCATGTGGCATGTGTTCCAGATGTCCCCGTTTAAGACGGCGACGGAAGCCATGGATAAAAATGCGGAGTTTATATTCAGTATCTGCAGGTGATATCTGCGGTACTGGAAAATCAGCAGGTGTCCGGACAGCGCACAAGACAATTTGCAGGTGTGTAGCGACTGCAAATTAGTCTTCCGCCTTCCGTGTGCTGGAAGGATATCTGCGGTACTGGAATGAGAACAGGAGTTATGATCATGGAAATGGAATTTTTGCGGAAACTCCCCACTCCTTCGGAGATCAAGGAAGAGTTTCCTTTACATAAAGAGATCGAACGGATCAAAGCGGAGAGGGATAACATTTTAAAAAATATCTTCGAGGGGAAGGATGAGAGGCTGCTGCTGCTCATCGGCCCCTGTTCGGCGGATAACGAGGACGCCGTGCTGGATTATCTTTGCAGGCTGCGGAAAGCGGCGGAAAAGGTCAAGGATAAGATCTTTGTGGTGCCCAGAATTTATACCAACAAACCCAGAACCATCGGAGCGGGATATAAAGGGATGCTGCATCAGCCGGACCCGGAACGCGGGACGGATATGTTAAAAGGTATCATCGCCATCCGAGAGATGCATATGCGCGCGGTGAAAGAAACGGGTTTTACCTGTGCGGATGAGATGCTGTATCCGGAAAACCACCGTTATTTATCGGATCTTCTCGCCTATGTGGCGGTGGGTGCGCGTTCCGTGGAGGATCAGCAGCACCGTCTGACGGCCAGCGGGCTCGGGATCCCGGTGGGAATGAAAAATCCTACGGGGGGTGACCTCACCGTCATGATGAATTCCATTATCGCGGCGCAGAGCGGCCATACCTTCCTGTACCGGGGGTGGGAAGTGCGGACGAAAGGAAACGCTTTTGCCCATGCCATATTGCGGGGCTATGTGGATAAATTCGGGCGGAATATGCCCAACTATCACTATGAGGATCTGCGGCATGTGCTGGAGATCTATCATGAGCGGGAGTTTCAGAATCCGGCGGTGGTGGTGGATGCCAACCACTCCAACTCAGGCAAGGACTTTATGGAACAGATCCGCATCAGCAAGGATGTGGTACACAGCTGCCGTGTGTCCGGGGAGATCCGGCGCCTCGTGAAAGGATTGATGATAGAGAGTTATATCGAGGACGGCGCGCAGAAAGTGGGAGCGCACTGTTATGGGAAGTCCATCACCGATCCCTGCCTCGGATGGGATAAATCGGAGAGACTGATCTACGAACTGGCGGAAGAATGGTAAGGAAGGAGTGGAAAACAAGTGGTATTCAGCAGTCTGGAATTTCTGTTCCTGTTCTTGCCCCTGTTTTTGCTCGTATATTACCTTTTGCCCCTGAGAGGAAAAAATGTTTTTCTGTTTCTCGGGAGTCTGGTCTTTTACGGTTTTGGGATAGAGTGGAACGCTTACTATATGGCACTCATCGTCGCTTCCGTCGTCTTAAATTTTCTGGCGGCAAAGGGCATTGAGCACTGCAGAAGGAAAAACAGAATACGAAGAGGAGAGGAGACGGCGGGAAAGAGCAGCGCGGGAGAGAAAGTGATCCTGATCCTGAGCCTGTGCTACAATTTTGGCCTATTGCTGTTCTTCAAATACGCGGGATTTTTTGTACAGAATATCATCCTGCCGATCGGCATCAGCTTTTATACCTTTCAGATCACTTCCTATCTGATCGACGTATACCGGAGAAAGACAAGGGCGGAACAGGATGTGATGAGGCTGGGGGCCTATCTGACCATGTTCCCGCAGCTCATCGCCGGTCCTATCGTCAATTACAGCGAAGTATGCAAACGGCTCAGAAGGAGAAAGATCACGCTGATCGGCTGCAATCACGGCCTGCAGTTTTTTACGCTGGGGCTGGGCTTTAAGGTGCTTTTGGCCAACCAGCTCGGGAATCTCTGGGAGGATATCCAGACCATCGGCTATGAGAGCATATCGACGCCGCTTGCATGGCTCGGGATCCTGGCGTACAGTCTGCAGATCTATTTTGATTTTTACGGGTATTCCCTGATGGCTGTGGGGCTCGGGAAACTTCTGGGCTTTCGGATTCCCGACAACTTCAGGCAGCCCTACATGGCGCTGTCCATGACGGAATTCTGGCGCAGATGGCATATCACGCTGGGGCGCTGGTTCAGGGAATATGTGTATATTCCGCTCGGCGGCAACAGGAAAGGGAAAGCGAGACAGTTTTTTAACCTGCTCATCGTCTGGCTCTTGACGGGCCTCTGGCACGGTGCGAACTGGAATTTCCTCTTCTGGGGGCTTCTGCTGTTTCTCATTATCTCGGTGGAGAAGGCGGGGCTTTTGAAGGTGCTCGAGAGGTGGAAGATACTGGGGCATCTCTATATGTGTTTCCTGATCCCGGTGAGCTGGGCGGTATTTGCCATCACGGATCCTGTGATGCTGCAGGTCTATTTTTTGAAACTGTTTCCCTTTATCGGGGGCACAGGCAACCAGAGCGTTGTGTTTTACGGGGATTTTGAAAAGTATATCGGTATGTACGGGATAGGGCTTGCGGCAGGGGTTATCTGCTGCACCGGGCTTGTGGAAAAGATATTTATGAAATGGAGAAATAAGTTCTGGATGTCCCTTTTACTGCTGATCATTTTCGGCGCGGCGGTCTACTGCATGTACCGGGGGCTGAACGATCCGTTTTTATATTATAGATTTTAGAATGGCTGGAGAAAAGTATGCGGAAATATCATTATCTGGTCTTGTTTATGATCGGATTTCTTGTGCTGTGGCCTTTTATGCTGCACAAGTTATATACAGAACAGGCAAAAAATGCGGAAGCTTTTGTGGAACAGACAAAAGAGGGAAATACCGTGGAGCCGGAGGAGGAGACGTCTGTTTCTGATGTGTCGGGCGGTGAGGCGCAGGAAGAAGAGAACAGAGAGGCAGGAGAGGAAGAGTCTTCGGAGCAGACGGCAGCAGGGCAGGATCCGGACAAAGAAGGTTCCCCGGGGAACGAAACAGACGGGGAAGAGGGAACGGAGGAATCCGGCGAAGCCGGGGAGGCAGGAGAAGAAGAGCAGGAGGAAGAGCTGCCGCCCGAAGAATTCTTTCAGGATACGCTGTTTATCGGGGATTCCCGCACCATGGGGCTGGCGGAGTATGCGGATATTGAGGGGGCGGTGTTCTTTGCCAACACGGGTATGAATATCTACCGGCTTTATTCCCTGAAGAACGCGGTGCATGACCAGGAACTTTATCTGGAGGATATCCTGTCGGAAAAACAGTACCGGAAGATCTACCTGATGCTGGGGATCAATGAGTTGGGCTATGACGCGGAGCAGACCGTAAAACGGTTTGAGGAGGAAGTTTTAAAGCTCCGCAAGCTGCAGCCGGAGGCGAAGATCGTGCTGGAGGCAAATCTTCATGTGACCACGGCGCGCTCGGAGCGGGACGCGATATTCAACAACGAGAATATCAACGGGATCAATGAGAACATCCGGCAGATCGCGGAGAAATACGGGTTTTCCTATATTGACGTCAATGAAGTTTTTGATGATGAGACAGGCGGTTTAAACCCGGAATACACCCACGACGAGGTGCATGTGCTGGGAAAATATTATCAGCAGTGGGCTGACTGGATCAGGGAAAACGGTATATAATGATCATACAGAAAAAATAAAAATCTTTTTGAAACTTTGGGCAGGATGCATCCGTCTAATGGGTACAGATCTGTAAAAAAGAGTTTTGAAAAGATTTTTTTAGTATTATAGAGCGGAGGCAGGGATGACGGAGAAGGAAAAACTGATTCGGGATATCTTATTGGAAAATTATGAAAGCTATTACAGGCTGGCTTTCAGCTATGTGCATCAGGAGGCGGATGCCATGGATATCGTACAGGAGGGCGCTTACAGGGCTATGCTGAAGGCGGATACGCTGCGGGAGATAAGCTATGCGGGGACCTGGGTGTACCGGATCATGATCAACGAGGCGAAGGAATATCTGAGAAAGAACAGAAGGGAATATGCGGAGCCGGAGGAAATACCGGCGGGGGATGGGAGCTATAATGATCTGGAGCTGAAGGAAGTGGTGGATCGACTGCCGGAACAGGAGAAGGCACTGATCATCTTGCGGTTTTATGAGGATAAGCAGCTTTCGGAGATAGCTGAGATCCTGCAGGAAAATCTGAGTACGATAAAGAGCAGGCTGTACAGGACCCTGAAAAAGCTGCGGGAAGAGCTGGAAGTCCCGGCGTAGGAGAGACATTACAGAAAACCGCAGGTCGAAGAATAAGGAGTATATCAGCAAATCGTAGAGATATGGATGTATCGCGGGAAGAAAATGAACTTGAAAGATAAAGACTGCACCAGCAGAACGATCGGACGGGGCAGGTTTGAAAAGGATATGGAGTTTATGAATATAAATGACAAGCGGACATATATCCCGGAAGCGGGAGGAAAGGCAGGATATCATATGAGAGATTACAGAGATATAGAGGAAAGGCTGTCGGAGGGACGGAATGACTATCAGCAGATCCCTGTGCCGGATGAGATGAGGGCGAAGGTGGAAGCCGGGATCATGCGGGCAAGGGCAGAGAAGGAAGGACAGGCGATGAAAGGGAGGGAAGAGAAGGGAGAAAAAGAGAAAGAAACGGAAATGGAGAAATGTCAGGAGGAAAGCCGTTTGGAAAAAGATTTGGGAGGAAGCAGAAAGAATATGAAAAGGAATAAAAAGAAAACGGTAAAATTCCGCATCGCGGCGGCGGCAGCGGCAGCAGCGGCGGTCCTGATCATTTTACCGAATACGGGAGCAAGCGTGGCCCATGCGATGGGTTCCATCCCGGTGGTCGGGAAGCTGTTTCAGGCGGTGACATTCCGGGATTATCAGTATGAGAGCGACCGGTTTGACGCCAATGTGGAAGTACCGCAGATCGTGGTGGATGATATGGCGGGAGAAGGGGAGAAGACCCCGGAGCAGGATCAGGAGAAGGATAGTGCGGCGGGGCAGAGTAAAGGAGAGATTTCCGATGAGCTGCAGGGAACGCTGGATCAGATCAACTTTGATATCGAAGAAGTGACAAATCAGCTGATCGAAGAGTTTCAGGCATCGGCGGATCTTGGGGAAAGTTACGGATCTCTGGAGATCCATCATGAGACAGTGACGAATAATGACCGTTATTTTACACTGAAGCTTTCCATGTATCAGGGGGCAGGCAGCGGATTTGAATCCTACAAATTTTACACCATCGATAAAAGGACCGGAAAGCAGGTGCAGCTGGGGGATCTGTTCAAGGAAGGCAGCGATTATAACGAGAGGCTCAGCGAGAACATTAAAGATCAGATGCGCTCTGACATGGCGGAGGATGAGAATAAGATCTACTGGGTGGATTATGAGGATGTGTCTGAATGGAACTTTGAGAGACTGAAAGAAGACCAGAATTTCTATTTTGACGAGGCGGGGAATATTGTGATATCCTTCGACGAGTATGAGGTGGCGCCGGGGTATATGGGGGCGCTGGAATTTACGGTGGAGAGGGAGGTTTTTGAGGATATTCTGAATACCGGGGAATCATGAAAGAATTCGGGACAATGGAGGATTACGACAGGATGCTTTCTGATAATTAGATGAAAATATGTGCCACAAATCTTGATTTTTTTAAAATTTGTGGCATAATATTTTGCAAATGCTATAATTAGGAGGCACATAAAATGTTTATAAAAAGAGAAAGATATCTTGCTAAGATCAGACCTTTTTATGAGGCAGATCTGATAAAAGTTCTTACTGGTGTGAGACGTTGCGGAAAGTCAGTTCTTTTAGGTCAAATTGAAGATGAGCTGAGAGAAAAGGGATATAATGCAGACCATATCATAAAGGTGAATTTTGAGGATCTCCAATATGAAAAAATACGTAATGCAGATAGAATGAATAAATATGTCATTGATCATATAAAAGATGATGAAAGGTATTTGATTTTTTTGGACGAAATACAGCATGTAAGGAGTTTTGAAAAGGTACTTTCTTCTCTCAGAGCAACCGTCAATTGTTCGATTTTTATCACAGGGAGCAATTCAAAGCTGTTATCAGGTAAGATGGCAACGTTGTTGGTAGGCAGATGCATAGAATTTCGAATAATGCCTTTTTCTTTTGCAGAGAGTTACGAGTATTGCAAAACACTTGGTAAAGAGGTCACACCGGACGAGTTATTCGTTGATTATATTAACTGGGGAGGACTGCCGCTCCGTTTTTCTTTTGAACGCGAGGGAGATATTAAAAAATATATAGAACAGACATACCAGGGAATTCTGGATAAAGATATCATAACGGATAGATCAAAAATAAACAGGCAAAAATTTGAAAGAATCGCAGGGTATATTATGGCAAATGCAGGAAAGGAATTTTCTGCAAAAAATATAGAGACATACTTTGAGAACAATAACAAAGATATTACAGATAAAAAAACTGTTTACAGATATTTGGATAAAATGGAGTTAAAAATAAAAATTTATTTTCTATATAAATAGAGTTATTCAAAATTGAAATTTATATCTTTATTTTAATTTTAGCCGGGGAAATTAAAAATAAATATAATTAAATAAGGACTATTTCATCACAGAAATTTTCTGATTATTCAGTTAACGGTAATATTTTTATAATTGATTGTTACATTGAAATGGTTTAAAAGTAGCGGGTCTTAAAACAAAAACAAATGTTTAAAGTCATGATGATGAAATAAGTCATTTTATACCTCCTTATATTTAGTGAAAAGAACAGTTTTATGGGATCTATGAATCATCTATTCCCTATGCACATTTTTCGAGCCTATGACATACGCGGTAAAGTCAGTGTACTGGGTGCTGGGATTATCGATGCAATTGCTCACGGTTTAGCACAGCAATATCAGGCTGCGCGACAGACACGTGTCGCAATTGGCTATGATGCACGGCTTAGCAGTCCGGCTTTTGCAGAAACCATTCGCCGTATTTTTCAAGCTTATTCGATTGAAGCCACCATTGTCGGTTGTTGTTCCAGTCCGATGCTGTATTTCACCGCACGGCAATTTGATGGCAATGGCATCATGGTCACGGCCAGTCACAATCCCAAAGAAGATAATGGTATTAAATGGATTGTCTCTGGTGAGCCGCCTTGCCCAGAGATGATCCAGCAGGTGGCTCATCTGGCCAAACCACATTATAGCAATCAGCAGCTTTGCCTAGACGAACAGACTCATCAAGTTAT
>ERZ808028.268-NODE-268-length-52370-cov-10.950586_pt1 | contig 52370 bp, 52 predicted proteins | sample MGYA00380184_ERZ808028 | MGnify/ENA primary metagenome ERZ808028 (study PRJEB31490, sample SAMN06133397) | mouse gut metagenome | isolation source: J8_1 | host: mice | place: China: Chengdu | collected 2015-05 ...
TCGCCGAACGCTATGATACAATGTTCTCCGAAGCTCTTGAAATCTATGATTTCTTAGAGATTCGTGAGGTTATTATATAATGAAATCATACCTGCGTCAAGGATTCTGCGTTTCCAAATATCGGAAGCGAAATTGTGTTGAATCACTTACTGCAATATATTTCAATGGCTGCAAACACAAATTCCGCTGTACCATTGCCGCCTGCTTTATCGATATTTTCTGTAAAATCCCCGCCGCCCGCATACATTTTGCCGAGGCTGTACAGAATTTCATTTGTACATGTGTAGAAATTTTCAGTAATAAAACGCTGTAATTTCTGCACCTGCGCCTGTACCTTTTCCGATTCGGGCGGCAATGTGCGCATTGTGCCGAATTCCGTGAAAACAGCCATCAGCTGTACATTCAGCTTTTGCGTATCTGTTTTGGTTCGGTCTTTGGACTTTTCCGCATATTCTCGGTATTCCGCAGTTTTTCCCCATGTGGCTTTTGCCTCAGCGGCATATTCATCCATTTTTCTTGTATCAAATGCTGTAAAATCCATTTGCTTCACTCCAATCGCTTTAATTCCACGGGCAAAAAGGATGAGATTTTCCAAATGTTCTTTTTTTAGCGTAAGCAAATCAATTTGCTGTTCCAACGCCTTACCGCGGTCAAAATTCGGGCTTTCCAAAATTGCCTTTATCTCCTTTAAGGGAAACTCCAGCTCCCGAAACAGCAGAATCTGCTGCAACTGTTCCAAAGCCATATCGTCATACAGTCTATACCCCGCTTCCGAAACCGCCGTTGGTTTTAAAAGCCCGATTGCATCATAATGGTGCAGTGTGCGCACACTGACACCTGTGAATTTGCTGACTTCATGTACTGTTCTCAAGGCGCTTTCCTCCCGTGTGCTTAACCATAGCGCATGCGTCCGGACACGCCTTTTGGGCATATTTGGATGCGCGTGTTATGGTTATAATAAACTATAACGCAGCGTCAGAGTCAATAGGAAAATGAAAAAATTTTTGAAAACCAAATTTTGAAGACTTATTCCTCTAAAAAAATGCGAAACGCCGTGGGCAGCGCATAGGTATTTTCCATTTCTTCCCGCGTCGTCCATGTAAAGCGATTATCCTTTACTCTGCAAAGGATATGATATCCTGTCATCTCCCAGCGAATATGTGTAAATATGTGCGTTTTATGCACTTCCCTGCAAAGCTCTGCGGGCTGAACGCCGAATTCTGCCGCAGCTTGCAGGGCGGCGCCTGCTTCCAATGCTCCGAGGGCATTCGGGAACTGCCAAAGCCCCGAAAGCAAGCCTTTTTCATGGCGTTTTTCAATAGCAAACGCACCGTCACACTCTAACAGCCAAACCGTTTTTTCCTCGACCCGTTTCTCTTTTTTCGGCAATTTCACAGGCAATTCTGCCTGCGTCCCGTTTTTATTTGCAAAGCAAATTTCCTTTACAGGGCAGGCGTCACATTTCGGCGAACGCGGTGTGCATACGCACGCGCCAAGTTCCATTAAGCTTTGCGTAAACATGCCGCACGCGCCTTCGGGATATACATCTTCTAAATATTCGGCAACTTTTTTCTTGGTATCCTGCAAATCAATCGGTGTAAAATCTTCGGTGATACGTGCTAAGATGCGCAGGACGTTTCCGTCCACCGCTGCGCGCGGCTGTTCAAAGCAAATGGAGCAAATTGCCCCCGCGGTATAATCCCCGATGCCGCACAGGGCACGGACGGATTTATAATCCTGCGGAAACACGCCGCCGTGTTCTGACAGAACGGTTTTCGCCGCCTTTTGCAGATTGCGCACGCGGGAATAATAACCCAAGCCTTCCCACAGTTTCAAAAGCGTTTCCTCAGACGCAGAGCCGAGCGACGCAATATCGGGCAGTGCAGTCAAAAACCGTTCGTAATACCCGCGCACGGCTTCCACACGCGTTTGTTGTAACATAATTTCCGACACCCACACGTGATACGGCTCTTTTGTACGCCGCCACGGCAAATCGCGGGCATTCTTTTGATACCACGGCAAAAGCAATTCGGGTAAATGCGCATATTGTTTCTGAATTTCCTGCGGTGTGTGCACTGTTTTTCGCTCCTACTCCTTGATTTCTGTTTTCTATTGTAACACATTTTCTAAAAAATCTGTATATTTCTTTGCAGTTTCCGAAAACTAATTTCGGGTGATATTACATGAAAAAAGACCGTAAAAAAGTGGAAATTGAGCTTGCCGTTGCCGACATACCGGGAAATCCCGAAACGCCGTTCCAGATGGTAAACAAATACGGCACCTATGAAATTCAGCCGACTTCAGACACGAAAAACGGCTTTCCTACCATTGCGCAAGGCTATTCCGACGCCCTCGTCAAGCCGTCCAAACAGCATGACGCCGTGCCGCCGGTGAAAGAATAACCGTTTCAAGGGCGCACAATTGCCGTTTGTCTTTCATTTAAAAAACAAGCAGTAATTCATAAATCCCCATTGACCGTCCTTTGATTTTTGTGTATTATATACACAAGAAAGCAGAGCAGGGATAAATGTTCCCTGCTCTCATTTAACGGGGGCGACCTATGGATTTAAAAGCAAGCGTAACAAACGGCTTTCAAAAAGCCAAAACCGTGGTTACAGACGTCGGCAAATACTGGAACGAGCCGAAACAGGGCGAATATGTTTCCTACAAAGAATTTACAAAGTTCGTGGTAGGCTCTATCGGTTCCTGTTTGGCAGGCTCTGCCGGCGGTCAGCTGGCATTTAATGCCACCTGTCTGTTTGTCGGCGCAATTTACGGTTTGAAAATGATGGACTTCGTCATGCTCGGCTTTGTCGGCATGGTGCTTACATATTTATTCCAGCCCATCAACATGATTATTACCGACAACCTCGGCAGACCGCCCAAGAAAACCATGCGTTTGATTCATTGGGCAAATTTGGCTTTTACGGTTGTGGGTATTGCGTGCTTCTTTGTGCCGCAAAGATATTTCGAGGGCTTTATGCCCGCGTTCCCGCAGGTACTCGGCACGAAATTTTTGGTGCAGATGTTCTTCTCCTATTGGAACATTTTGGTCATGCGGAAGCTTTCCCCGAAATTCGGAAAATACAGATGCTGGGTTATCGCAAATATTCTGCCCTCTTCGCTTACATTGATTCTGTTGACCTGGTTCCCGTATAACACGTTGGATTACCACACAAAATTCTGGGTGATGAATCTGTTTTTTGCAATCTGGGGCGGCTTCGGCACCTGCTACGGGCAAACACCTAACCTGCAAAACGTCATTACGCCGAACACAGAAGAACGGGCGAAAATCATCTCTATCGGTCAGATGCTGTACAGCATCGGCTATTCCATTTTCAATTTGCTTTTCCCGATTCTTGCAACGCTTGCGGGCGGCATGACCAGCTTAAATACATATAAATGGGTCATTCCCGCATTCGCTTTGATTTCAGGTCCCATTACCCTCTTCCTTGCCTTCGGCGTGAAAGAGCGCGTGATTCAGGAGGAGGACCACAAACCGCAGGTCAGCATTTTAAAAGGTTCTAAGGAAGTTTTCAAAAATAAATATTTGTGGATTACAAATATATCCGCTTGGCTCGGGTCGTTTTCGGCGGGACTTGTCAATATTACCAACATGCTGATTATTTATTCCATGCGTCAGGACTGGTTTATCGGTATTTTAGGTACCATTCTCGGCACAGCGTGGACGCCCGGCATGCTGTTGGCGCCTCTTCTGATTAAAAAATTCGGCAAACGGAATTTGGTGCTTTTCGGCAGATACACGAAAGTCATCTCCACCCTGCTTACCGTGCTCGGCGTTTACCTGAACAGCTTTACCATTATCGTGGTCTCCACGTATATATCCACCATGCTGGACGCAGTTACGACAATTGCCAACACGGCAATGAATGCGGATATATGGGATTATCAGCAATATATTTCCGGGGAACGTCTGGACGGCTGTATGGGCATTTTCCAATTTATAACCTCTCCCGTGACCACCGTTACGGCGCTGTTTGTCCCGTTCCTTTACGGGCTTGTCGGCTTCACCTCGGACTGGAATATTCTGTATGACGACGGCATTCGCACCAATGTACTGCTGATTACCACGATTATCAGCGTCGTTGCAAACATCGTCGGCATTATTCCCTATCACTTCTATGATTTGACAGAGGCAAAACATAAAAAAATCATAGAGGAACTCAAAAAACGTGCGCACCTTAAAGACGCCGATGAAACGGACGGTACCGAATCCGAGGCGGCGCCCGTACTTGAAGCAGTAACGGAGGAATAAGATATGCGAAAAAAATCTATTGCGGCGGCAATCCTTGCCGCACTCGTTATCGTTTTGACTTTTACATCCTGTTCTGTCAATCAGAAGGGCGCACAGTATAAAGAAATTGACGGCGGCTGGATGCTGTACCGTTACAGCAGTTCTTCAACGGAAACGGAATTTACCGTACCCGATACATATGAGGGCAAACCCGTTTTGGAGATTTCCGATTTCGGTCTTGCCAATGCCGAATATCTTACGAAAATCACCATCGGCAAAAATGTGCAGAAAATCAACGACTGGTCGCTGACGAACTGTCCGAAGCTCAAGGAATTCGTTGTGGACGCGGAAAATACGGCTTTTACAACGGTAGACGGTGTATTATATACCAAGGATTTAACAGAACTTGTATCCTACCCCAACGGCAAAACCGAGCTTGTAAAGGATAGTAACGACAAGGTTATCGGCGGCGGCACATTGATTTTGCCCGATACCTGCAAACGGATTCGCCCCAATGCGGCATACCTTTGCGGAAACCTCTATACCGTACAGTTGAACGAAGGGCTTGAAACCATCGGGGACAAAGCATTTTTAAAATGCTGGCATTATTCCGAGCTGAAAATCCCGTCAACGGTAACCGCAATCGGCGCGGATGCGTTTTCCTACACCGACTCACTGAAAAATCTGGAAATTCCGTCCAATGTGCAGTCGATTGGTGACTACGCGTTTTATTCTACGGGTTCTTCCGTTGAAAAGGTCATTGTACACAATACAGAAGAAAATCTGGAGCTCGGCAAGGACTGGAGTCCACATAAAAAGAACAGCGTGCGTGAAAAAGTCCCCGTAGAATTTACAGGTGCAAATGCATAAAAGCAAACAAAACAGCGGGCAGAAAAATCTGTCCGCTGTTTTTGTTTTTCACTTGCTTTAAAAAGTAAAATCCGCTGACAGGCTGTCAGCGGATTCATTTTTTACTGCTGTTTTAACGCAACCGCCTGTTTTGCTTTTTCTGCAATGTGTGCGGCATCCAAACCGAAGATGTGCAGTAACTCGAGTGCGGGACCGGATTTCCCGAATACATCCTCTACGCCGACACGCAGTACGGGCACGGGCACAGTCTCACAAACGACCTCTGACACAGCGCCGCCCAAGCCGCCGAGTATGCTGTGTTCCTCTGCGGTCACAATCGCGCCTGTTCTCTTTGCGGAATCGATGATAATTTCACGGTCAATCGGCTTAATGGTCGCCATATTCACCACGCGTGCGGAGACACCGTCCGCTTTGAGGGCTTCCGCAGCAAGAATCGCTTCGTTTACCATCAGACCTGTTGCGACAATCGTAACGTCCGTACCTTCTGTCAGCACCGCGCCCTTGCCAATTTCAAACTGATAGCTCTCATCAAACACGCGCGGCACGGCAAGTCTGCCGAAACGCATATATACAGGACCCTCGTGTGCCGCCGCCGCAAGCACGCAGGCACGCGCTTCAATATCATCGGCAGGATTCAAAATGACCATACCGGGAATGGTGCGCATCAGGGCAATATCCTCACAGCACTGGTGGCTTGCGCCGTCCTCGCCCACGGAAATACCTGCATGCGTTGCGCCGATTTTAACATTCAGATGCGGATACCCGATGGAGTTGCGCACCTGTTCAAACGCTCTGCCCGCCGCAAACATCGCAAAGGAGCTGGCAAAGACGATATGCCCCGTTGCGGCAAGACCCGCCGCAACACCCATCAAATTCCCTTCGGCAATACCGACGTCGATGAAACGCTCGGGGAATGCCTTTTTAAACATACCCGTTTTGGTTGCCGCCGCAAGGTCGGCATCCAAAACCAAAATTTTATCGTTCTGTTCGCCCAGCTCGACAAGCGTTTTGCCGTAGGCGTCTCTTGTTGCACATTTTACTGTTTCTGCCATTCTTATGCCTCCAATGCCGTGAGCGCGGCTTTCAATTCCGTCATTGCCTGTTCATACTGCTCGGTATTCGGCGCACTGCCGTGCCAGCCGACAGCATCCTCCATAAAGGAAACGCCCTTGCCCTTCACGGTTTTCATGACAACAGCAGTGGGCTTGCCCTTGCACGCCTTTGCCGCGGCAAGTGCGGCTTCAATCGCGTCATAATCGTGACCGTCAATTTCGATAGTGTTCCAATTAAACGCTGCAAACTTTTCCGCAATCGGATACGGCGCATTGACTTCTTCCATCGTGCCGTCAATTTGCAGATTATTGTTGTCGATAAACGCAACCAAATTGTCAAGCCCGCGGTTGCCTGCAAACATCGCCGCTTCCCAGACCTGTCCTTCCTCAATCTCGCCGTCGCCGAGGATGGTATATACACGGTAATCCGCCTTGTCGAGCTTTGCGCCGAGCGCCATACCGACTGCCGCGGAAATCCCCTGCCCCAAAGAGCCTGTGCTCATATCCACACCGGGGACTTTATCCATATTCGGATGCCCCTGCAAATAGCTGTCCGACTTGCGGAGCGTCTTGATATCCGCCTCAGGGAAAAAGCCCTTGAGTGCAAGCGCCGCATACAATGCCGGTGCGGCATGCCCTTTGGAAAGCACCAAACGGTCACGGTCCTGCGCTTTCGGGTTCTTCGGGTCCACGCGCAGTTCGTTGTTGTAAAGCACGCTTAACAAATCGCAAATGGAAAGCGACCCGCCCGGATGCCCCGCCTTGGCGTTATAAACGCCCTCTAAAGCACCCATACGCGCTTTGGTCGCAAAAATTTTCAGTTCCTTTTTCATGGCTTCTTCCATGATATTCCTCCTTTATCCGTGGGCGGCAAAATCAGCCCTCGCCGTTTGCCGCATAATCATACATAATATATTCGAGCAAATCCGCAACTGCACCGCGATTGCAGTGGCACGCGTGGAATTTTGCAATTTCGTGCATTTTTCTCGGTGCCTGCCCGCAGCAGGCGGGAAGCCCGACGGTTTTCAGCATTTCGTAGTCGTTGAAATAATCGCCGATTGCGGCGGTGTGCGCCCGCTCAATGCCGTACAGTTTAGCGATTTCCATCACGCCGACGCCCTTATGTATGCCTTTTTCGAGCATCTCGAAAGAAGAAACCGAAGAGGACATGAAATTCACATTCGGGTCGGCGATAGAAAGCAAATATTTTTTCACGGCGGCAATCAGCGGCGGCATGCCTAAGAATATCACCTTTCCCCAATCGTCGGGGGGGACTTCGGAAATCTTTTTGAATTTACGGTGCGGCAAATCGTCCGCCCGCAGCATAACGTTTGCAAAAATACGCGCATTCACCGCGTAAGCACTGTTGCTTGTTAAAATTTCGACCTCGACCGTCGGGAATTTTTTCATCACAGCGCACACCAATTCATACCCTGCGGGATTGATAGCGTGAAATCGCAGCATTTTTTCATGCTCGTAGTCATAAATTCCCGCACCGTTTAAAAGAACGGCAGGTGTGGAAGCAATCGGCAGATTTTCAAACGGCGCGCGCATGGAGCTGATATTCCGCCCCGAAGCAAGTGTGAAATGCCCTTTTTTCTCCTGCACGAATTCGCAAATACGTTCGTAATTGCGCTTCGGCAGTCGGCGCAGTTTGTTATTCAATGTGCCGTCAATATCCGAGGCAACCAGCCAATCGGAAAAATCAGTTTTGGCTTGTGTGTTCATCTTCAAAAGTCAAGCTCCTTTGAAACTGTGTAAAATAATCGGGCAGAGGGCTTTCAAATTCCAAATATTCGCCTGTGCGCGGATGCACGAACCCGATTTTCCCCGCATGCAGGCATTGCCCGCCGAGGGAAAGCTCTTTTCTTTTCGGGTGACCGTAAACCGTGTCGCCCGCCAAGGGATGCCCGAGATACGCCATGTGCACGCGGATTTGGTGGGTTCTGCCCGTTTCCAAGCGCAATTTCACAAAAGCATAGCCGACATAGGTTTCGAGCGTTTCGTAATGGGTTACGGCGGGTTTGGAATTCTTATCGGTTACCGCCATTTTTTTGCGGTCACGCGTATCCCGTCCGATGGGCGCATTTACCGTACCGCTGTCCGTTTTTAAATGCCCTGTAATGATAGCACGGTATTCGCGTGTAAAGCTGTGTTCGGCAATCTGCTCGGAAAGCAGGCGGTGCGCAAAATCATTTTTTGCCACGATTAAAAGTCCGCTTGTATCTTTATCAATACGATGCACAATACCGGGACGCAAAACGCCGTTTATTCCCGACAGACTGTCGCCGCAGTGATATAAAAGCGCGTTGACAAGCGTACCGTCCGGATTCCCGGGTGCAGGATGCACCACCATGCCTTTCGGCTTGTTGACGATCAACAAATCGCCGTCCTCATAGACAATCTCCAGCGGGATATTCTGCGGCATAACCTCAAGCGGGCGTACTTCTAAGGGGGTAAAGACCAATTTGTCGCCTGCGCGCAGTTTATAATTTTTTGAAACCGATTTGCCGTTTACTGTGGCACTGCCCGCATCAATCGCTTTTTGCAGAGCGGCACGCGAAAACGCGGGGAAAATATGCTGTAAATACTTATCCAGCCGTTCGCCGACAAAATCACTGTCTGTTAAAATATCAATCGGCTGCATTCGTATTCTCCGTTTTTCCTTCGGCTTTACTGCGGCGCATATCCTTGCACATTCCGTAAATCAGCCAAACAATCAAAATGCCCGCACCGACGCAAACCAGCATATCGGCAAAATTAAACACGGCAAAATTGATAAACAGCGGTTCAATATAATCCACCACAAAGCCGCGGCAGACGCGGTCAATCAAATTTCCTAAGCCTCCGGAAAAAATCATCACACCCGTGATATATACAATTTTATCTTTACATTTTCCCGAAAGCAGATACACAAGCCCGCAAAACAAAACAATGCCTGTAAACACAGACAGCAAAACCGTATATTTACTGAAAGAGCCGAAGGCGGCTCCCGTGTTTTCGACATAGGAAAATTGCAAAATACGGTCAAAAACAGGGTAGCTACCTATCGGTTCTAAAAACTGCACTGCAAAATATTTGATGAGCTGATCAAGGCTTACCAGCACCGCAATCGCGAGCACGGTGAGAAATTGAAGCATCCCGACACCTCAAAACAGATTATTTCTTTTTGAAAAAGCTTTTAAAAGAGACGGGTTCATCGTCATCGTCGTCCTCTGCGGCTTCTTCAGTCGCCGCCGCATATGTACGCGCCGCCTGACCCTCGTCAACCGATTCGGGCTCCTCCTCTGCATCGGCAAGCGCGCTTAAATCCAGAGAAAAGCCGTCGTCTTCTTCCGCTTCGGGTTCGGCTGTTTCCGCCTCTGCCGATGCGGAAGATATGTCCTCAAACTCGGTGACGGTCTGTGTAGGCTCTGCCGTTTCCTGCACAGCGGGTTCTTCCGCCGCTTCGGCAGGCTCCGCCTGTGCGGACGCCTCGGTCACCTGTACTTTCTCTTCGGCAGGTGCTTCCTCTGTCTGCTGTGCTTCGGGTTCCTCTGCCTTTTGGGGCGCAGGCATTTCTTTTTCGACATATTCGGGAATCGCATTGATTAAACTCAAATGCTCTTTGTAAAGCCCCAGCAGATTGGCACGGAATTCCGCCGCCTTCTTTTGCAGCATTTCAAATTCCAGACTTTCCTTCATCACCTTACGGTTGACGGAGCCGAGAATTTCGTCCGCATCTTTTTTGCTCTGTAAAATGACTGCGTCCGCTTCTACTTTGGCTTTCTCGACAATTTCCGCCGCTTCGGCACTCGCCTTTGCGCGCATTTCGTCCGCATCCGCCGTTGCCTGCTCCAGCGTGCCTGCCACACTGTCGCGTGCATCCTTTACGATTTTATCCGCCAAGGTCTGCGCCGAAATCAGCGCTTTGCGAAGAGAATCCTCTTCTTCTTTATATTGCTCAACTTTATTTGCCAAAATACTGATTTTTTTAATCAGTTCGCCGTTTTCCTTGAACATCTGTTCATAAGAAGCGGACACCTCGGCAAAAAAGCCGTCCACATCCTCGGCACGGTATGCGCCGCGCCCGGTAGCCTGAAAGGATTTTGATTTCACAACATCAGGAGTCAGCATAATATCCATTCCACCCATCTACAAATTTAAAAAATCGAATTAAAAGAACACGCCGTTGCTTTCCAGCTCATCCAGCAAATCACCCATAACATCCACATTGTACGGCGTGATAATGAAGGTACTGTTCGCAACACGTTTGAACTGCCCGCCGTTGGCATAGGCGACACCGGTTAAAAAGTCGACCAAACGGCGTGCAACGTCACGGTTGGCAGATTCCAAATTTAAAACGACGGTGCGTTTTTCATTGAGATTGTCCGCCACCGACTTTGCCTCTTCAAAGCTTTCGGGCTTTGCAAGCACCACCTGCAGCTGTGCGGTCGTGTGAATATTCACAACATTGTCACGGGTATCGCGCGTACGGCGTGTGCTTCTGCGCGGTTCTTCCGGTTCTTCCGCCGCACGTGTCTCCGTTTCGCGGAAATCGTCGTTTTCCAGCTCGTCGTAATAATCGTCCTCGGAAACATTGACCATGTTTTTAACCTTATCCAAAAAGCTCATTCTACATCCTCCAATATAAAATTCAATATATTCTCGGACCGAAAATCTTAGAACCGACCCGAATATGATTGGAGCCCGCGCGGATTGCCTCGGCGTAATCGCCGGACATACCCATAGACAGGACATTCATGCTTACATTATCTAATTTTTTTGCCCCAATGTCAACATACATATTGTATATATTCGTAAAAAATTTACAAAGTTCTGTAGTTTTATCGCAAATCGGCGGAATCGTCATCAAACCACAGATGTGCAGTCCCGCAATTTCCGCCATCTGGGCAATACTTTCTTCCGCCGCTTCGGGCATAAATCCCGTTTTGCTCTCCTCTTTGCCGATATTGATTTCCACAAGCACATCGGAAACAATCCCCTTTTTTACGGACTGTTTGCCGATTTCACGCGCAATTTTCAGGGAGTCCACCGACTCTATCATATCCACCTCGCCGACAATCTGCCCCGCCTTGTTGGACTGCAAATGCCCAATCAGATTTTTGCGGACGCCGTCAAGCTGCAGATTCGGCTTTTTACGGAGCATTTCCTGCACCTTGTTTTCACCGATTAAACGGATGCCGCAGGCAATGGCGTGGTTGATGAACCGCTCGTCTACGGTCTTGGTCACCGCCATAAAATCGATGTCTTGTTCAGAGCGCCCCGCCAGCGCCGCTGCACGCGCAATTTCTTCCCGAATCGTTTTCAAATTGTATTCGATATCGAGCATTTTTTCCTCAGCCCAGGATTTTTCCGTCATACAAGTCCGTCCCTTCTATAATAATCTCATCATACAGCGAAACATATCCCGAAAGCGGATTGCCGTTTTCATCCTTCGGTGTCACACACACAGAATAGGTCTCGTCGGAATATGCAATATTTACTTTTTTAAACTTGATAATATTGCCGCTGAGAATAAAGACGCCTTTTTCGCCCTCCACTTCCCGAATGGCTTTATTATTGACGCGATAACCTGTAAAATTCTGCAAAACCAACCGAATTTGTTCCTTGCGAAGTCCCGCATACTGCGGGTTCATCAAATTGGATCGCAAAACCACCGCCGCTGAATCCGTCCCCGCGTTCTGTACGGAGACAACCTCTGCCGAAATCGCCTCCGCTGAGGAAAGCGGAAATTCCACCGTAATGCGGCTACCCGAAGAAAGCGACGCCGCCGACTGTGAATCAATTACACATAAAAGATACCAGTTGAAGCTGTCCACCAATTTCCCCATGCAGTTTTGCAGGGCTTCCGTCGGCGTGGGCGTGCCTGACAGAAGCGCCTGAATCTCCTCGCCCGTGGCGGTTTTTGCCTTGTCATAATCGAATGTGGTTTCGTAACCGTCCACGTGGCCGATATAGTAGCCCGGATTGTCCGCCTTTACAGTCACAAATCCGCCCGACTGCGCCTGCAAAGCGGTAAGCTCCGCCTTTAAAGCCGTAAGCTTTTCCGTCGGGTCAATCACGGTGCCCGTAGAAAGCTGACGGGAGGTAATTGCCTCACAAACCGCATCTTCATAATCGCCGAAGGTTTCCGCATTGCCCGTCTGCATACCGAGAATATATTGTTCGCAGGCGGCGTAAATGCGGTTGTCCATTGATTCGACGTCACTCGTCTGCACGCCGATTTTGTTCTTCAAAGATTCAAAATAAGCAATATCGGCCTCCAGCGCACGGATTTTCGCATAATTCCGCGCCGATTCCTCGGAGTTGAACACAACCGCAACATCATCGCCGCTTGCCACGCGCTTACCGTCCGCGACAAGCGGTACAAGCGTACCGACGGCATTCGCCTTGATGTAGGTTTCATCGCGTATCACAAAGCCCTGTGTCGTGACGGCATTGGAAATCGTTTTTTCAAAAGCCACTTCTGTTTTCACGGGGCTGTAATTGATTTTGAACACCTGATAAATGCACATGGCGACCACTACCACCGCAAGTACGGTGTAAAGTCGCGTCATTTTCTTCTTTTTTGCATTCAGGCGCACAACCTTATTCTGTTCTCGTTTTTCGTCCTGCATCGTGTCTTTCATCGTTTTGCCTCATCTGCAATTTCCAAAGCCTGTACCAGAAGCTGTTCGGGCGTGCATTCGTCCGCGTACAGCCAGTGAATCTGCTCATTTCGTTTAAACCAAGTTATCTGTCGTTTCGCATAATTGCGCGTGGCGCGCTTTAAATTCTCCACCGCGTCTGTAAGCGGCAGAACGCCGTCCAAAAAGGGCTTCAACTCTTTATAACCGATTGCCTGTGCGGCGGTTTCGGGATTGCCTTTGTAAAATGCGCGCGCTTCCTCCAAAAGTCCGCTTGCAAGCATATCCTCCACACGGCGGTTGATGCGGTCATACAAAACCGCGCGATCCCGAAACGCAATGCCGATATAGACAGGACGGAACGGCGACGGAACGGCGTGAGACTGTTCAAGCGCCGCAGTCAGCGTTTGCCCTGTAAGCCGATAAATTTCAAACGCGCGTAAAATACGCTTTTTGTTGTTGGGATGCAGTCTTTCGGCACTCTCGGGGTCAAATACCGAGAGTTTTCGGAGCATTTCCGCACCGCCGACCGTTTCGTATTCCGCATCCAACTCTGCACGCAGTGCCATATCTGTCGGAGCTTCGACAAACTGCGTATGTGAAAGCAGGCTGTCCACATACAACCCTGTACCGCCGACGACAATCGGCAGTTTTTCTCGTGCGGCAATCTCGCGGATGCATATGCCTGCCGCTTGCGTGTACTGCGCAACACTGTAAGGTATTTCGGGGGATAAAAAGTCCATCATGTGATGCAGAATTCCGTTCATTTCCTCTTTTGTAGGCTTGGCAGACGCAATATCCATCCCTTTATAAATCTGCATAGAATCCGCGGAAACGATTTCTCCGTCCGTGCGCTTTGCCAACTCTACGGAAAGCGCGGTTTTACCCGACGCCGTAGGTCCAACTATGCACAGCACGGGAATCGGCGCGCTCACTGTATCCTCCCGAACTGCTTGTCCAGTTCATGGCGGGTAAGCTCTATAAGTACAGGACGTCCGTGCGGACAGTAGCGTATATCTTCATTTTGGAGCAAGCGTTTCGTGAATTCATACAATTCATAATCCTTCGTGTCGTTCCCCGCTTTGATTGCGGCGCGGCACGCCATGGAGTGGTAAATCCAATCGAGCTTTTCACTGAGTACTTCCCGCTTATTCTTTAATAAATAGCCTGCAATTTCCGTAACGAGTGCGGTAATATCCTCTTTTTCAAGATTTAAGGGACACGCACGCACACGCACTGCACCCTCGCCGAAATCCTCCGCTTCAAAGCCCGCCTGTGCGAGCACATCCATATTTTCTGTCAGGACGGCGTATTCGTCTTTACTTAAGGTCACAGTTACAGGACACAAAAGCATTTGACTGCCGACGCTCCCGTTCTCCTTTTTCAGTGCATCAAACAGCATACGCTCGTGTGCCGCGTGTTTGTCGATAATCAACAGCTTGCCGTCGCATTCAACGAAAATAAATGCCTTGAACGCCTCGCCAATCAGACGGAAGTCGTGGACCTTTACAGGCTTCGTCGGTAATTCGGGTTCTGCATACGGTTCCTCGGACGGTGCCGCAGTCGGTTTAACAGCTGATTTCTCTATAGAAACGGCAGGCGGATTTTGCGGCGGCGTATCGGCGGATTCCGTTGGTTTCAGGACGGTACGCACCGATAAATCGGGCATCTGTGCGGTTTCAAAAATCTCTTCGGTATCCCGAAGCAGTGCGTCATATGCCTCAAGCCGCTGTGCTTCATTCGGCTCTGCGACGGATGCGGGATTTTTAGGTGTAAAGTTATTAAGCTTTTCAGTCGTGGGCTTCGGAAGCTCGCGCATTTCCACTTGATGTGTCTGCGGTACACTGGGACGCAGAACACTTTTTTCGGGTCGGACAGCGTTTCCCGCCGTGCTTTGCGGCAGCTTTACCGCAGGGCGGGAGCGGTCAGCGGATAGGGCATTTTTGACCGCATAATAAATCGCGTCAAATACGCTTTTCTCATTAGAAAAGCGCACCTCTGTTTTCGCGGGATGCACGTTGACGTCCACCGCTTCGGGTGATACCTCTAAAAACAGCACGCAAGCCGGGTATTTGCCGACCATAACGGAATTTTTGTATGCCTCATTTAGCGCCGCCGCACCCGAACGGGATTTAATATATCGGTCATTGACAAAAAAGTGCTGCATGGAATTCGATCCACGCGAGCAGAAAGGCTTCGATACAAATCCGCGCACCGAAATGCCGTTCAGCGTATAATTCACAGGAATCAGCGTCTCGGCAAATTCACGGCCGTACACGGCGTGAATGCAGGATAAAAGGTCGCCGTTGCCGGGAGTTGACAGCATTTGCTTGCCGTCCTTAATAAAGCGCAGGGAAATATTCGGATGCGACAGCGCAATACGGTCTGCCACCGCCGCCACCGCACTGCTTTCGGCACGGTCGGTTTTTAAAAATTTCATACGGGCGGGCGTATTAAAAAACAAATCTCGAATCAACAGCGTGGTGCCCGCAGGACAGCCCGCATCATCCACGGAAATCACCTCGCCGCCCTCTAACACGGCGCGTGTGCCTGCAAATTCCGACGCGGTTTTCGTCATCAGTTCCACACGGGAAACGGCGGCAACGGATGCAAGCGCCTCACCTCGAAAGCCTAAGGTCAAAATAGAATCCAAGTCTTCCGCCGCGGAGACCTTGCTGGTCGCGTGGCTGAGGAAAGCCGTCGGCACATCTTCGCGCGCGATGCCGCAGCCGTTATCTGTCACACGAATCAGCCGCACACCGCCGTTTTGAATTTCTAATGTAATTTCCGAAGCCCCCGCGTCAATCGAATTTTCCAACAGCTCTTTGACCACAGAGGACGGCCTTTCTACGACCTCGCCCGCCGCAATCAACTGCGCAATTTCACGCGGTAATTTATGTATTTTTGCCACAGCGAGCACCTCCGTTTTATAGATTTATGCGGGGCGTTGCCCCCTACACGCCACGCGGACGGACGAGGACGTCCGTCCCTACGGGATATGTAAAGTAAGATTGCTTTATGATTTTGCTTCATTCACCAATGCATACAAAGTAGACATTGCCTCTATCGGCGTTAAGGTGTTGATGTCGATTGCCTGTAATTTTTCTAAAAGACCCTGTTCTTTGGCAGAGGCGAAGCTGATTTGCAATTTTTCATCCGCTTCTTCTGCCGCCGCTTCGGGGATTTTTGCAGTCGGCAAGGGCTGTTCGGCGGCGCTTGCTTCCAGCGCTTTCAAAATCACCTTGGCACGGCGCACCACCGTGTCGGGTACGCCTGCAAGCCGTGCCACGTCAATACCGTAACTGCCATCTGCGCCGCCGCGCACGATGCGCCGTAAAAATGTAATATCGTCTCCGCGCTTTTTCACGGCGATATTGTAATTCTTTACACCGCCGATATGGTCTTCCAGCTCTGTTAATTCGTGATAATGCGTGGCAAACAGTGTTTTTGCGCCGAGTTTTTTGCGGTCAGCCACAAATTCCAGCACTGCGCGCGCAATGCTCATACCGTCATAAGTAGAAGTGCCGCGCCCGATTTCGTCCAAAATAATTAAGCTTTTATCGGTTGCATTTTCTAAAATCTCCGCAACCTCGCGCATTTCCACCATAAAGGTAGACTGTCCGCTTGCAAGGTCGTCCGACGCGCCGACGCGGGTGAAAATACTGTCGCAAAGCCCGATGGAAGCGTGCTTTGCAGGCACAAAACTGCCCATTTGCGCCATCAGCACCAAAATGGCAACCTGCCGCATATAGGTGGATTTGCCCGCCATATTCGGTCCTGTAATAATCGCGATACGGTTTTCGCCGCAGTCGAGCAACGTGTCGTTCGGTACAAACGGCGCAGTGCCGAGCATTTTTTCGACAACGGGATGCCGTCCTTCTTCAATCGAAATCCGCCCGGAATCATTGATTTCGGGACGGGTATAGTGATTTGCCGCCGCAACATTCGCAAGCGAGCAAAGGGTGTCGAGCATCGCCACCGCCTTTGCGGTACGGCGGGTGCGGTCATACTGCGCGGCGATTTTTTGGCGCACGGCGCAGAAAATCTCATATTCCAAAGACACAATCCGTTCCTGCGCACCGAGCACCTTGGACTCCAGCGCTTTCAGTTCCTCGGTGATATAGCGTTCGCAGTTCGACAGCGTCTGTTTTCGGATGTATGTATCGGGCACCAAAGCCTTAAAGGCGTTGGATACCTCATAATAATATCCGAATACGCGGTTGTACCCGATTTTCAGCTTTTTAATGCCTGTGGCTTCCTGCTCCTTCAATTCCAATTCGGAAAGGAAGTCCTTACCGCCTTTGACAATGGCACGTAATTCGTCGAGCTCCGCATTGAAGCCGTCCTGAATCATACCGCCCTCACGCACGGAAAACGGCGCGTCCTCGCGCACAGCGTCGCTGACGAGCGTGAAAACGTCCTCTAATAAATCCATATCACGGTCAATGTCTTTGAGCAATGCGGCATTCACTTCCGACAGCTGTTGTTTGATGGCAGGCAACGCTTGGAGCGTCGATTTTAAGGAAAGCAATTCTTTGGCGTTCGCCGTGTTATAGACCACACGCGTCATTAAGCGTTCCATATCGTAAATGCCCGAAAAGCTGTCTGTAATGTCTTGAAGCTTTACAGGATTGCTTACCAATTCATCCACCGCATTGTGGCGGCGGGAAATGCCCACGCAGTCGTATAGGGGGCATTCCACCCAGCTTCTGAGCATTCTTTTGCCCATGGCGGTCTTGGTTTTGTCAAGCACCCACAAAAGCGAACCGCGTTTTTCACGGTCACGCAAGGTTTCGGTCAATTCCAAATTGCGGCGCGAGGAAATCCCGATTTTCATATATTTCAAATCGGAATAAAACTGCACTGTACGGATGTTTTGCAAATCGGTCTTTTGTACTTCATATAAATAGGAAAGCACGGCGGCAAGCGCACAAACCGCACTTCTCTTGTTTTCGTCTTTTAATGCTTCGAGCTGTTCTGCACCGAAATGTGCTTTGACGCGCGCGCACGCCATTTCATAATTGAGTGCGTCTGCGTCCAACAGCTCCGCAGTCGTTTCCAATTTTTTTGTGATAAAGGCACGAAGCGCACCGAGCGACGCGGCTTCTTTGTTCAGCAATACCTCGCTGGGGCTAAAGCGTGCCAGCTCGTCCACGCATTTTTCCTCAATATTCTCGGAAAATGCGGTCAAATGCACTTCGCCCGTGGAAACATCGGCAAAGCACATACCCATTTGGTCAAAGCCGAGACACAAACAGGCAAGATAATTGTTTTTCGTTTCATCGAGCATACTGCTCTCAATGACCGTGCCCGCGGTCATCACACGGATGACCCCGCGTTTGACAATGCCTTTTGCGGCTTTGGGGTCTTCCATCTGCTCACAGATAGCTACCTTATAGCCGCGCGAAACCAATTTTGCTATGTAACCGTCCGCACTGTGAAACGGCACACCGCACATCGGCGCACGCTCCTCCTGCCCGCAGTCTCGCCCGGTCAGAACCAGTTCCAGTTCCCGCGAAGCAATTTTGGCATCGTCGAAAAACATTTCGTAAAAATCCCCAAGGCGAAAGAACAGAATCGTATCGGGATACGCCTGCTTGATTTCAAAATATTGTTTCATCATCGGTGACAATTCCGCCATAATCCGCCTCGCCTTGGGTTAAAAATTTATTTTTAAAATTCTAAATTTTGCTTAGTGGCAACCGCTGCAGGAGCTGCACTCGCCGCCGCAGTTGTGTGCGGTGGGGTCACAGGTTTCGGGGTCTTCGCCGTTGACACACATCGCGAGAATACCCGTCAGGTAGTTCATCATTTCATCCACAGCCTGACGCGCTTCTTCAAATTTCTGCATATTTTTGTTTGCCATAATCTGGGTGTAAACGCCCTGGAATTCTTTGTTGAATTCTTCCATTTTGGCCTCGTCGGGTTCTTCCTTGCCCGCTTCCTGCTGATAAGAAAGCTGAATCAAACGGATTTTGCCCATCAGTGCATTGAGTTCCTCGTCCGCGTCATTTGCTTTTCTCGCCGCTTCGAAGTCCAAATAAACCTTGTCCTGCTGAATTGCCGCGCCGAGCTGTCTTGCCAATTTTTCGAGTTCCATAATTTTCTCCTGTCTTGTATTTTTCTGATAGTAAATTATAAATAATGCCGTTCGGCACTGTTTATCAAACTGTGATTTCGCCTTTGACCTGCCACGAACGCGTATCCGTCACCGTGACGGTTTGGTACGTGCCGACAATCGAAGCATCCCCCTCGAATTCAATCACCACATTGCCGTCCGTCCGCCCCGAAAGCAGTGCTTCATCGGATTTGGAAACGCTCTCGACCAACACGCGATAGGTTTTCCCGCGCATATCGGCGGTACGCCGTGCGGCGATTTCTTCCTGTGCTTTTAAAAGCTCGCCCATCCATTTCGCCTTTTCAGCGTGCGGCACAGGGTCGGGCATCGCTTCTGCTTTTGTGCCTTTGCGCGGGGAAAAGATAAAGGTGAACAGCGAGGTAAATTCCACCTCGCGAATCAGCGACAGCGTATCCTGAAATTCCTCATACGTCTCGCCCGGGAAGCCGACAATCACATCGCTTGTAAGCGACAAGTCGGGGATTTTCTTCTTCGCGTAGTCGATTAACTCCAAGTAATGCGCACGCGTGTAACGACGGTTCATTTCGCTGAGTACGCGGTCATTCCCCGACTGGAACGGCAGATGCAAATGCTTTGACACCTTGTCGCATTCGGCAATGGTGTCTAACAATTCATACGTGCAGTCCTTCGGGTGCGAGGTCATAAAGCGGATTTTAAAATCGCCTTCGAGCGCGTTCAGTTCGCGCAGGAGCTGTGAAAAATTCATCGGGCTTTGATTATTCTTCCCGTAAGAATTCACATTTTGCCCCAAAAGCGTGATTTCCTTATACCCTGCTGCGATAATTTCGCGCGCTTCGCGGAGTACCTCTTCAGGCTCGCGGCTGCGCTCACGCCCGCGCACATACGGCACAACGCAGTAGGTGCAGAAATTGTCACAGCCGTACATAATCGGCAGCCACGCCTTAACGCCGCGGTCACGGCACACGGGAAGACCCTCGGCGATTTCCGCACTGTCCTCGGGGGCGCAGACCACGCGCTTTCCGCCCTGCAGGGTTTTTAGAAGCAATTCAGGCAGTAAATGCATGGCGTGCGTACCGAATACCAAATTTACAAACGGATAGCTGTTATAAATCTTTTCGCGGACGTGTGCCTGCTGCATCATACAACCGCACAGCGCGATAATCAAATCGGGCTTGGCGGTTTTGTAGCGCTTAATCGCGCCGACATTGCCGAACACCCTGTCCTGCGCGTGCTCGCGGACAGCACAGGTATTGTAAAGAATCAAATCCGCTTCTTCAATCGACTCCGTCGTTTCATACCCCATGGCGCAAAGCTGACCGCGGATGCGTTCGCTGTCCGCCACATTGCCCTGACAGCCGTAGGTGTGTATGAACGCTCTCGGCGGTGCTTCGTAGTATTTTGCCTGCAATACGGATTTTACTTCTTCCGCAAAGCGGCGCTGACGCGCAAGCTCCGCTTCACTGATAATGCTTTTCTTTGCCACTGACTTTATCTCCGTTCAAGCAAGATACACGGAATGCAACCATGAGAGCACATCGTTCTGCACGGTTTCGTAATCATCTTCAAACAACAGCTCATGGCGGTCGCCCGGATACAGAATCACCGTAGGTTCATGCCCTGCGAGCACCAAATTGTCCGCCACGGACAGCGTCCCCTTGCCGTTGAAGCCGACGGGGTCTTTCGCGCCCGAAATAATCATAATCGGCAGATTTTCGGGGATTTTGTATGCCCAGTCTTTTCTGCCGCACTCGCACGCAAGCGCATACATATCGCGGTAACCGCCGAGCTTCAGCGGGAAGCCGCACAGGGGGTCGTTCATATAATTTTCCTGGTTCTGCTTGTTTTTGCTGATCCACGCTACGGGCGAGGCATTCTTTTCGCCTGCCGCAAAATTGCCTGCCGCATTAAATAAATTTCCGAGCACATGCGCATCCGCTTTCGCACCGAATTTTTCGCACGCCGCGTTCACAACAGGCACCAATGCCTCCGCCGCCGCAGGCAGCTCTGCCGTGCCGCAGTAAATCACGCCGTTCAACTCATAGCCGAAATGCGCAGTATATACGCGCGCGCACAGAGAACCCATGCTGTGCCCGAACAGGAAATAGGGCAGGTCGGGGTAACGCTTTTTCATAATTTTGGTGAGGATATGCAAATCGTCCACCAAGCGTTTGTCGCCGTTGTATTCGTCAAAATAGCCGTAATCCGCATCGGAATTGACCGATTTGCCGTGCCCCAAATGGTCACTGCCGCAAACCACAAAGCCGTTGGACGCCAAAAAACGGGCAAACCCGTCGTAGCGTTCAATATGCTCCGCCATACCGTGCGCAATTTGAAATACGCCGATGGGTGTAAGCGTTTCTTCCTGCCAAATCAATGCGCGGATTTTATGCCGTCCCGTGGAAGAATTGAAATATGCTTCTGTCTTGACAATCGCCATTTTACGCCTCCGTTTTTTCTGTGGAAATGAAATCCAAATTTGTTCTCGGTGCAAATACTTATACGGATAAGAGTATAGCACAAACTGCGTGGTTTGTCACCCATTTTCTTGCGGTCAAAACGAACAAAATCCAAAATATTTCGGCATTTCTGTCAAATTCGGGAACGCCTCTTTGTATAAAAGGCTGATTTTATGCCATGCGTGTTGACATTTTATGAATTTGGTTGTATGGTTAGTTATAGAAGTAACTAACCAATCCGATATTTTGCAGAATACGGCAGGAAAGGAGACCGAAAATGCTGTTTCGCTTTGACGGAGATAAACCCATATATCTGCAAATCGCCGAGCAGTTAGAAGATGCTGTTTTCACGGGAATATATCCAGAGGAAACACAGATTCCTTCCACGACGGAAATTTCTGCATCAGAGCGAATTAACCCTGCAACCGTGCTAAAAGGCATCAACATCTTAGTCGAGCACGGCATTCTCTATAAACAGCGCGGCATCGGCATGTTTGTCCGCCGCGGCGCAAGAGAAAGCATTTGCCGAAAACGGCAAAAAGAATTTGTTTGTCAATTTATTCAACCGCTGATTTCCGAGGGAGAAAAGCTGGGGCTTACCGCCGAGGAAATTTGCAATCTCATTCAAAAGGGGTATGGAAATGAGTCTTGAAATTCGGCACTTAACCAAATACTACGGAAAAACACAGGCACTGAAGGACATCTCGGTCACATTTCATGAAAACAAAATTTATGGGCTGTTCGGGCGGAACGGCGCAGGCAAAACAACCATGCTGAACATCATTGCCAACCGCATTTTCTCGCCTTACGGCAACGTACTGCTGGACGGCGAGCCGACAGAGGAAAACGACAAGGCGCTTGCAAAGCTGTTTTTGGTCAACAGCGACAATCTGTTCCCGAAGCGCATGACCGTCGCAAAAGCATTCGGACTTACCAAGCAGTTTTACAAGGAATTCAATATAGAAAAAGCCGCGGCTTACGCAAAGCTATTTCAGCTGGGACTGCATACGCGTGTCGGCGCGCTTTCCACAGGATATCAAACCATTTTTAAAAACATTTTGGCACTGTGCATGGAAGTACCGTATGTTCTGATGGATGAACCCGCATTGGGGTTGGACGCCAACCACCGCGATTTGCTTTACAAACTTCTGCTGACGGAGTACAGCGAGCATCCGCGTACCTTTATTCTTTCCACCCATTTAATTGACGAAATCGCCGCCGTGATTGAGGATGTGGTAATTTTAGACGAAGGGCGGATTTTGGCGGATGAAAGCTGTGAATCCCTGCTGTCGCGCGGGTATACGGCAACCGGCGAAAGCCGTGTCGTAGAGGCATTTGCGGCAGACAAAAACGTCATCGGGAAAACAACTGTCGGCGCATTTTTATCCGTCAATATTTTAGACGAAGCGCGTCCCGACAGTGTACCCGACGGCATTACCCTATCGGCACTGGATTTGCAAAAGCTGTTTGTCGCCATGACAGGCGGTGCGGAGGCAGAGCAATGAAAATGTGCGCCGCCATACGGTATTCTTTGAAACCAATGGCTGTCGGCTATGCAATTCTGTTTGTGTGCACTGCACTCCTGCGGCTCATGCCGACGGCAATCAACGTGACGCCTGTAGATATGCTTTTCTTTTTTCTGGCAGGCGCACTCACTTTTCCGCGCCGTACGGATATACTGATACAATGCGGCGTTTCGCGTGAAAGACAATACGGCGTTTTATGGGCACTTTGTCTTTTAGCCGTATCGGCGAGTATTTTGGACACAGCCCTGCAAAGCTTCGGCGCTTCCATTTTCAGTGCCGCGTACGATTCCGCAGTAAATGCGGTTGACTATTACCGAACATGGTACACCGCCGCAGGAAGCGCACTGCTATACGGTTTCATTTCTGTACTGCGGAACATTTCCGCCCTGTTTGCAGGACATCTTGCAGGTATTCTCACATACAGATTCTTGCACGCAGGCAGCCGTCTTCAAATTCTTTTGCCTTGCCTTCTTGCAGGCGTTGCATTTCTCTTCCGCGGCAGAATAATTTTTTCCTACGCACTCCCCGCAGTCGGCAGTGCATACACAGAAATCGAATGCATCCCGGTACAATTTATGGATTCGCCGATTCGGTGGACCGCATATTTTTTCATACAAAACTTTTTATTTTCACCGTCCGCTTTCGGAGATTCCGTTTTGTTCGCCGTTGCCGTACCGCTGTTTTACACAGTGATTTTAGCGTCACTGTGCTGTATTTTCCTGCGAAGCTTACCGATAAGGAGGGGTTCGGATGCGTAAAATCACTTGGATTCTCCCGACAGTCTGCATTGTACTCGCCGTGATTTTCAGCTTCGGCAGTATAGTGCTGTTTACCCCCGCGCTTGTCAACAGTTACAGTTCTAAAATCGATGACCGTTGGGAATTTTTGGATACAACAAGATGGACACAGGACGAACAGGCACATGATATGCTCTTGTGGCAGGCGAAGCACGGCAGTAAGATGTACAGTTGTTTATGTACGAAATACCTGATTGAAGCATACTATCATCCGCTGTCCGATTGGAGCTATGCGCATCCCGAAACAGGCGAAGAAATCTACCGCCTTGCCATCCCGCTGTATGCGGAAAAAGAGGCGGTGAAAACGACGGTTTCCTATGCATCCGAATTCATGTCCGGTCAGCGCCTTACGGAAGGCGGGTTTCGTGAATACAATACCTACGGTGAGGATTACGGAAATATTCATTTACAGTTTGCGGCGTATCAGTATCTGCACATCAGCAAGGAAGCCGCCAAGCAAACATATCTGGAATTTGCCGACAGCACAGACGACCACTACTATTGCGACCGATTTTTGAAATTTGTCACCACGGCAGAAAAATCCGCACCCGAGGACATTGCATGGGCAAAATCGGAAGCACTGCGTGCGGAAACGCTGTTGCTTGCGGAATATGAAGTGCAAAAGGAAGCAGAAAACGCTTTCAGAGCAGAATTAGAAAATTCGAACATTCTGCAATATACAGGTGGGAATCCGCAGTATTTTCTCGGACGCTCTTACTCCGAACAGCAAATTGAAATGAAGTGTCAAACTCTGCGCGCCATTGCCGAACCGTCTTAACCAACCGAGAAAGGATGGGGACTTATGAAAAAATTCCGTGCTGCCGTTTGGCAGTATTATAAACGCTTTCTGCCGCTGTTTATTGTGTGCATCTTTTTCTCCCGCCTGTTACAAGGTCTCGGACGCGGTCCGCTCGGATTCCCGTTTATGACGCCGTTTTTCTTCCTGTTTGTACTTTGTACAGGCCATACCTTTGACCGTCTGTTTTTGCAAATGCATTTGCCGCACCGCACACAGCAAAAAGCCTTTTGGGCATTTCTCCCAACGGCTTTGCTCGGCGCAGGAGCTGACACTTACATTGCGCGTATACTTGCACACAGTGCAATAAGCCCCACACGCGTCCCGCGTATTGATAACGAAGTTGCCTATTTTCAGGAAATACTGTTCAACGAAGAAATTTTCGGCGGCAGTATGGCGCGCATCACTTGGCTTTCCTTCCTTTTATGCACGCTTTCCTTACTGGTTGCCCTTCTCGCGGCACGGGTTTTGTTTGTATTTTGGAAAAACGCCGCATGGAAAAGTCTGCTGCTCCTCGGTATTTATCTGCTTGCGGACTTCGGTCTGCGTTGGTTCACAGCGTATTCGGAATACACGGCAGATATGTTTTTACTTGAGGGACTGCACACCTTCCTTTTCGGCAATGCATACGCGGCACCGTCTTTGTTCTGCGCAAAAGCGGTACAACTGACTGTACTTTCTCTCTGCCTCAGCATAGGGACCCGCTTCGGCAGCAAAGAACAGCATAAAGAAAACCTCCAAGGCAAAACCGTTTTTACGGTTTTGCGCGGTATTGCAGTATGCGCAGTAACCGTACTCGGCATATGCGCCGTTTATTACTGTACACCCGTTGCAGTCAACCATTACGAAATTGACGAACAGGTCTTTGAAACACGCAAGCAACCATACGCCTACGTCTACACGGATACAGATTTCAACATTTCAAAAAATTTCCTGCATCAACCGGATGAAAAAGCCTATCGGCTGTTACAGACACAGGAAAAATTTGCGGAAGAACCGTATCAACTCCATATTGCGCGCCACATGGCAGATAAATATTACGCACCGAATACAAACCTGCCGTATACCGATTTTGAAAGCGGCAAGCGGTATTATGAAACATATTTAAACGCCCGCAACAACTTCAACTGTACAGACAGTGTATTGGAAGACGTCGGCGAAATATTTTCAGAACTGCACTTCCCCGCAAGCGATGTATCCAGCATATACTGCCGCTGGCTGTATGACAACGGCAAACACGAAGAGGCATTCGCATATTACAAAGCCATTCCGAAGGAAAATCCCGAACGCTGGCTACCCGTACTCGGCGGCTACATAGATTTGCCCGCCTATTTGGATGCGCCGTCGGTATTCAATAATTTTCTGTGGTATTTATATACAAATCCCAATCAAGAGGACGCCGTATTTGCCGCACAGGAAATTGTTCCGCTAATCAGCCATAAAACCGTGCTGACTGACGCCGATGAAGGCATCTGTCAATTTTCCGCACTTTGGGATTACGCAAAAAGCGACGCGGTACGCGCATATCTTGCAGAAGCCTTGGTTCCCTTTGCCGCGGAGATACTCGACAACACGGCTCCGTATTTAGATAAACCCGATGTTCGGAACATCCGTACAGAACTGAAACAACTTTGCCAAAAAGCGGGTGTGGAAGACCGCCTGCCGAACGGCATATAACGGAAAGGAGGAAATCTCGTGAAATTTCGAACCGTTTTGAAAACACTCTGCAAACCCATGCTGTACACTGTAAGCCTTTTCGCACTGCTTCAGCTTCTGCTGGTTTTTCTGTATATATGCGGCGCAGACAGCAGATTTCTTTCCGTATTCTTTTATGCACCGTTTTCAAATTTACCCGCACTGCTTGCAGGACTTGCAATTTTACTACCCTTTCGGGACTGCAACCGCGTATTTACACAATGCGGCGTTTCCCGCACACATGCTTTTTATGCCTATCTCTGTCTGTTGCCTGCCGCACTGTTATTCACCGGCATACAATTCATTGCATTTTCCGTAATGTTCCCGGAAAGCTATGCTGTCATCGGTTACACCTTCGCATATGCGCAGCCCTCTGCAGCCCTTTATGCATGGAGCATTTTTCTGTCTGTACTGCGGTATATGGCGCTTGGGTTTATGCTCGGTACCATTCTGCTCCGTTTGCCGCAAAAATCCGTATTTCTGCTGATTCCCGCCGCGGGCATTTGCGGATATGTATATTTCATACTTGTCATGCTATACGGCGAAGGCGGCGGATTCGGATATTCCCTGCTCGGTTCTCTTTTCTTTTTGGATAATGCAATGTTCCCCGCAATCGCGCTTGCCGCACGCGATCTTTCGGCGGCGGTCATTTTCCTGTCCGTCGGACGTCTGCTGATGCGCGGTGCACCTGTGAAAAGCTGAAAGGAGGAAAAGCAAATGACCAAACGCAGTCTGATTGTACCGATTGTTTCCATTGCACTTGCCGTTATCTTTTCACTCGGCTATCTGTTTTTACTCACGCCGAGCGGCATTTACAAAATAGAATACAAAACAGACGGCAAACTGTGTCCGAATGAAACTGCATTCCGCCTTTTGCAAATGCAGTTGAAAATTGTGCCGAACGCCTGTAAAAACGAATATTATGAGCATCTTTTAGAGGTCTATTACCGTCCCGGCGCCGAATTCAATTATGTGGATAAAAAAAATGCACCCGCTGTATTTGAAGCTTATTTCGAAAATCGGCGCACGCCTTCTTCTGACTACTATGCCATACCCTCTTTCCCGAAAAAGGAATTTACCGACGATAGCAATCAAACCTTCTCGCCCCGTTCGGACGATGATTGGTTTGTCCTGTATTGCCAAGGGTTGTACGCCGCAGGCGAACGCGAACGAGCAAAGCAACTATACACAGACCATTTTGACAGTACGGAAAACCACATGTACTACCGTTATTTCATTGTCGGTCTGTTGCAGGACAGCAATACGCCGCCCGAAGATGTACAATGGGCAAAAGCGCAGATTGATTCGCTGATTACAGCCATTCAGACGGAAGAAGCCGCTTATCAAAACAACCCGTCCGATTATCCGGGGTCTCCGTACCGATTTGAGCATTACGCAAAAACAGCCATTTATGATTTGGAACGCTTCAAATAAAACAAATACAAAAGCGCCCCGCCGCAGGGATAGCTCTGCGGCGGGGCGTTAAAGATACATATTTGTAGGTTATTTTGAACGGAGCGCATAAAGCAGGGCACGGTTTGTTATGATTACAAACCGTGCCCTGCTTTATGTCTGTAATATTTGAAAATCCGAAAAGATGATTTCCAGCTTTTGCCCATCCATCGTCAAAACGTGCAGAGAGCCGTCTTGCTTATCCTGTTCCAGCTGAAAAGTATCTCCTGCCTCGGTCATACCGCTGTAAATACGGCTGTCTCCCTGCACGGAAACGGCACAGCGCGTTCCGTTTTGCGCACTGTCCGCGGCGGCATACAGCAATTTTAAAAATGCGGTATCCGGCAAAAGGACTTCGGGGGTTTTTAGTTCCAAGCCTAAAAAGCGCACCGTACAGGATTCCTTTGTCTGTATAAAAGTGAGCGTCCGAATGGCTTCGGGATTTTGCATTTCCAAAGTAACCGTGCCATCCGCAGTGCGTGTGCACACTGCGTCAAATTCGGCATCGCGGTGTACGATATGTACCGATGCGGAAAATGCGGCAGGAAACGCCTGTGCTTCTTGTGACAGCTTTGTATTTTGACATCCGCAGCAGAGCAGAAAAAAACCCGCCGCCAAAACACAAAGAATTCGTTTCATTGAGACGAATCACCTTCTCCGTATATTATTCGAATCGGGAAAGCAATTTCGGCAAAGCTTCCAGCATTTTTGTCGGCGTCACCGCGCATTTAGACGCTGTCTTTGCCACAGTATCCCCCGCAAGGCCGTGAATGTGCGCCGCCGCAACCGCCGCCTCTAACGGCGGCAGGCCGATACACAAAAAGCCCAAAAGCATTCCCGCCAGCACGTCTCCGCTCCCTGCTGTCGCCATTCCGGAATTACCGGTTAAGTTGACGGAAAACCGTTGTCCGTCTGCAGAGATGACAGTCCCCGCTCCTTTCAGCACAACAACAGCCCCCGTTCTTTCACAAAGCGCCGCACACGCTCCCAAACGGTCATTCTGCACCTCGGCAGTCGAAATGCCGAGCAACCTCGCCGCCTCGCCGGGGTGCGGCGTTAAAATCAAGGGTGCTTTTACTTCCCTTAGCATATCTATGCTGTCCACCATAGCATTTATGCCGTCCGCATCTAAAACCACAGGGATTTCCGCCTGCTGTAAAAGCATGCGGACAAGTTGTTTTGTGTCATAATCCACACCGAGTCCGCATCCAATCAGTAAAGCTGTTGCACTTGACAGTGCGTCCGACAGTTTTTTCTCATTTTGCGCCGAAATACGTCCGAAACGGTTGGCGCAAAGCGGCAGAAGCACCTTTTCGGGACAAGCAGCAGTGACCGCCGCATAGGCACATTCGGGGAATGCCAGCCGCACAAGACCTGCACCGCACTCCACTGCGGCGGAGCTGGACAGAAGCGCCGCACCGGGCATTTCATAACTGCCCGCCACAACTAAGGCTTTGCCGAAATCTCCTTTGTGCGCATCGTCTCGGCGCGGCGGGAACAGTCCGGCGACGTCCGCGTCTGTAAAGGCGAATTCCTTTTCGTACGGTTTGTACAGTCCTTCGGGAATACCGATGGAAACCACCTGAATTTCACCTGCATATCCCCTTGCGGGATATGTCACAAGAGACCGTTTGAGCGCCATTACCGATACGGTCAAATCCGCACGGACGGGTGTGCTTAGCAATTCACCCGAATCTGCCGAAAGACCGCTGGGTAAATCGATTGAAATGACATAGCCCTTGCATTTTTCCAAAAAAGCAAACAGGGCCGCAAGTCCGTCAGGCAGTGTGCCCGCAAAACCTGTGCCGAATACGGAATCCAAAATAATATCCGCCGCCATAAGCCGTTCACGCTGTTTTTCGCTTGCCGCGTCGTATGTTTCCACGGGAATCCCCAATTCCGTTACACGGGTAAACATTTCCTGTGCATTTTCGGCGCGGGGCATACCCAATACCAACATCACACGTACCGCATAGCCGTTTTCATACAGCTTCCGCGCCGCCACAAATCCGTCGCCGCCGTTTTTTCCTTTGCCGCAAAGCACAATTACATTTCGTTTCTCTGTACAATCAAACCGCAAGCGTACCGCTTTGGCGCAAGCCGCACCCGCATTTTCCATCAACCGTAAATAGGAAATTCCGCTTTTGTCGGCCGCCGCTTCGACGGCTTTAATTTGTTCTGCCGAAAGAATGCGCATCATACTGTTTCTCCTCTCTCATATGCGGTAACCATTGCCGCCGCAAGGCTGTCTGTATGGGTAATGCTCAAAGAGAATTCCAAATTTTTGCTTTCGGCAAGCTGTTTTGCCGCACCCGAAAGCAAAAAATACGGTGCGCCCAAAGCGTCATGCAGTACTTCAACCTCATGCAGCGAAAATCCGCGGACGCCTGTGCCGACTGCCTTCGCAAAGGCCTCTTTTGCCGCAAACGCGCCCGCCAAATGGCGCGGCGCAAACTTTCGCACCGTCAATTCCGCACGCTCCTGCTCTCCGTATACTTTTTTCAAAAACGCAGGATTCTCCGCTGAACGGCGAATGCGTTCAATTTCTACAAGGTCAATCCCGTTTCTAACCATATAACTCTCCTTACCGCGTCTGTGGATATAAAAAGTATAGCATATTTTCCTGAATTTGTACGCAAATGCGAAAAAAATTCAAATATCCTTTGCTTTTCACGCAAAATATGCTAAAATAGTGCAGAATTACAAAGAATACAGGTGAGACTATGGAAATCTTTATCATGGATAACGCCGAGGAAATCGGCAAAGCGGCAGGCAAACTGTTTGTGGACGCAATCAACAAAAAGCCGAACATTGTTTTAGGCTTAGCGACGGGTGCCAGCCCCGTGCCGACCTATCAGTACATATACGGTGAATATCAAAAGGGCAATGTCAGCCTTCGCGATGTTGTGACGTATAACCTCGATGAATATGTGGATTTGCCGAAGTCGGACAAAAACAGTTATTACAGCTTTATGCACACGGAACTGTTTGACCACACGGACATCCGCGAGGAAAACGTGCATTTCTTAGACGGCAACGCCGCCGATGTAGAAGCGGAGTGCAAACGCTACGATGAGGCGCTTGACCGTGCACAGGTGGATATTCAGTTGCTGGGCATCGGCAGAAACGGACATATCGGCTTCAACGAGCCGTCCATCTGCTTTACAAAAGGGGCTTTTAAGGTTAAGCTGACACAGAGCACCATCAGCGCAAACTCCATGTATTTCAATGAAAATCCCATGCCGCATTACGCGCTGACCATGGGCGTCGGCTCGATTATGAAAGCGAAGAAAATTGTTTTGGTTGCCACAGGCAGTGCCAAAGCGGACGCCATGGCGGCAATGATTCACGGCGAGGTTACGCCTGTCTGTCCCGCTTCCATTTTACAGTTCCATCACGATGTTGTAGTCTTTATGGATAAGGATGCAGCAAAACTGTTATAAATGCTTTGATGCGCGTTTCTCTCCCTCTGTCACATGAAAAAGCGCGCCAGAGGGAAAAACCAAGATTTTTTGACCGACTTTATGCGGGCACAAATGTATTTTGCATTTGCGCCCGTTTTTTATACTTTATTTTTGATGTTTTGTAAAATATATTTGACATTTTATCAGATATAGTATATATTCAAAGCAAGAGGTGACGATATGGAGAAAAATTTAAAATTGAAATCCGCCAGAGTCGGCGCGGATATGACGCAAAAAGACCTCGCCGACGCAGTCGGCGTATCGCGGCAGACCGTCAATGCGATTGAAAAAGGCGAATACAACCCAACTATCAATTTATGCAGGCGTATTTGCAAAGCACTCGGCAAAACATTAAACGATTTATTTTGGGAGGACGAAACTAATGCGTAAACAAAATAGTAAAAACAATTTAGACGAAATGCAGGAGCAAACGCTTTTAAGAATCGAGTCAAGAGGAATGTGGATTGTCTTTTACGGCTTGGTGCTGTCTATACTTGCGCAGGTCATCATCGGCGGTGAGCATATGGGAACCGCCATATTCTGCGAAAGCATATTACTGCTGATTCTGTCGCTGTATATTTGCATTTCCTGCCTGCGGCACGGCATTTGGGACAGACGGCTCCGCCCGACACCGAAAACAAATGTCCTTATGTCCGTCGCAGCGGGCGTTGCCGTCGGCATTGCGTGCAGCATGCGCACATATTTGGATTATCAAAAGCCTGTCGGCTCTGCCTGCGTCTTTCTGTTTTGTACCGTGATAACCTTTAGCATGTGTTTTGCCGCCACAACCGTTTCTGCAAAGCTGTATGAAAAGAAAAAGGCAAAGCTAGAAGCGGAGGAAGACAGCAGTAATGAGAACAATTAATCGTAAAATGACCGGTTAATGCACCAATTTGTTGGGTTACTCAATCCCTGTAAGGGCGATTCACGAATCGCCCGCAAAAAATTTCCGAAAACCGTAGAGGGCATAACCATCGGATTAAGCAGATTTTGGCGATTTACGCACGAACGCCCCCTTAAAAGGGAGCGTTCGTTTTGTGTATACAGATAATATCTATTATTCCGCCGACATCATTTTAATGTAGCGCTTAAAGAATTTCAGCGCGTCGCCCATACAGGAGACGGGAATGCGTTCGTCTGTACCGTGCGTGGTCAAAAGCAATTTTGTATCCATTACAAACGGGGCAAAACGGTAAATGCAATCGCAAACCTCCTCGTAATGGTATGCGTCCGTACCGCCCATCACGAGATACGGCGCGACAATCATATCACTGTCGGTGCGGTTGCAAATTTCCTCCAAAATCTTGAAAGAACGGCTGTCCGTCGGGGAGACCTTGGAAGCCTCTTTGCCTTTTAAGTATTCGATTTCAATATTTTTATTGCGGGATACTGCGCGAATGTGCTCTTCCACATTTTTGAGCGTCACACCCGGCATCATACGGAAATTCACGGTCACGGAAGCTTTCTGCGGCAGGACGTTTGCCGCGGGACTGCCCTCTGCCATGGTGACTGCCGTTGTCGTGCGAATCAGGGATGCGGCAGGCGGAATCTTCTTCATAATTGCAGTAATCAGCGGCTTTAACAGCCACAGGTTACACGCCACGATTCGTGCGGAGTAGCTTGTGTTCTTGCCGATTTTCGTGAATAAATCATAGACAAATGCGGGCATTGTGGCTTTGAACTGATGGTTTTCCAAATCCTTTATCACACTTGCCAGCTCGCCGAGCGCAGTGTGCTCGGGCGGCTGTGAGGAATGGCCGCCTTTGGCAGAAAGGGAAACGCGATAATCAGCGTAGCCCTTTTCGGCGATGCCCACACCGGCAAGCTTTTTATTAAGGATTCTGCCGACCTTCAAATCTAGCACTGCGCCGCCCTCGTCAATCACGCTGTCGAGATGCACGCCGCGTGCTTTTAAGGTATCGGCAATCGCGCCCGCGCCCGAGGTTTTGGCGGCGACGATTTCTTCATCGTGCCCGAAGCAAAGGTAGACCGTGCGCTCGGGCTGAAAGCCCTCGGAAAGCAGCGTTTCCACACTTTCGAGTACGGCAATCAGATGATTTTTCATATCGAGCGCACCGCGCCCCCAAATGAATTCGCCGTCATCTACGCCGTCAAAAGCGGGATGTGTCCAGTCGCCTTCCGTGCCTGCGGCAACGGGTACAACGTCCTGATGCCCCAAAAGTGCAATCGGTTCAAGTTCGGGCTTTGTGCCCTGCCAAGTGAACAGCAGACTTGCCAGCGAAATTTCCTCGCATTTGAGTTTTTCATGCACCAGCGGAAAACGCTCGCGGAACAGGTCGTGCAGTTTTTGAAATGCACTCCAGTCCACCTTATCTGTATCCACATTGGAAATGGTTTTGATTTTAATCGCATCGCTCAAGTCTTTGCGGTATTTCTCCACATCCACTTTTTCGTCCTCAAGCGGCGTACAGTCGATTTTCGCAGGCGTCCAAAATGCGGCACGCACAAGCGTAATCAGAATAAATGCGCCCAAGATTCCCAGAACCGTCCAAAGAACCCACATACCGAAATCCCCTTTATGTTATTTTGATTAACGTGTTCGCACGCGTGTTACGGTTAAGTATTTTTATCTACCTGATGAAACACCTTTAAATTCCCCTGCTTTTGATGGCGGCGGGCAAGCTCTGCTTTTACCTCATCGGGGGTAATGCCCTCGTTCGCCATCATCACGACCAGGTGGAAAAGCAAATCGGAAATCTCGCCGACAGTGTCCGCTTTCACACCGTTTTTCGCGGCAATAATCGTTTCGGCGCTCTCCTCGCCGACCTTTTTGAGAATTTTATCTAAGCCCTGCTCGAACAAATAGCAGGTGTAAGACCCAGCCTGCGGATTTGCGCGGCGTTCCTCTGCCACGGCATACAATTCATCTAATACGTCGTTCATTTTTCTACCTCCAAAATCGTGTTAAAGAAACAGCTTTTACTGCCCGTGTGGCAGGCAGGGCCGGTTTGAATGACTTCCACAAGCAATGTATCGTCATCACAGTCCCCTTTGATAGATACGACCTTTTGCTTGTGCCCTGAGGTTTCGCCCTTGTTCCACAGCTTTTGCCGAGAGCGGCTAAAAAACCATGTGTAGCCTGTTTCTAAGGTCTTTTCCATAGATTCACGGTTCATATAGGCGAGCATCAGCACTTCGCCCGTGCCCGATTCCTGCACAATCGCAGGAATCAACTCAGATTTTACAAAAAACTTGTCTAAATTCATAGGGTTTCCTCCGCGCGGCACAGCTGAATCGCCTCTTTTAAACTAAGCGTGCCTTTGTAAATCGAACGTCCGCAAATCGCACCGTACAGACCCGCATCGCGCAATACACGGATATCTCCAATATCCTTTATGCCGCCGCTTGCGACAATATCACAGGATACGGCGTCGTTTAAAGCGCAAAGCTGTTCTAAATTCGGCCCTGTCAGCATACCGTCGCGGTCAATATCGGTATAAATAATTGTGCGCACGCCGACTTGCTCCATCTCTTTTGCAAGGGTGATGTAATGAATTGTACCCGTTTCGCACCAGCCCTCGGTCGCGACCATTTCGCGGCGCGCGTCAATACCGACCACGATTTTGTCACCGTATTGCGCACATGCGTCGCGCACCAGATGCGGATTTTTCACCGCCGCCGAGCCGAGAATCACGCGCGAAATGCCGTTTTCCAAATAATACTCGACATCTGCCATGGTGCGGATACCGCCGCCGACTTCAACTTTCAGCCCTGACTGTGCGGCGACTTCTAAAAAGATGTGCGAGTTTTTGCGTTCGCCCTCGCACGCGCCGTTGAGGTCAACCATATGTATCCACTCTGCGCCCGCCGCTTTGAATGCGGCGGCAGTGTCGAGATAGCTTTCCGCTACCTTTTCGGCAGAATCCATATCACCTTTGTACAGGCGCACACAGGTTTCATTTTTTATATCAATTGCGGGAAAAATCAGCATATCAGTCTAACATTCCTTTCGTGGAAAGCGTTTGCCCGTCCGTCGTTTTCGTGCAGGCAAGTTTTAACGCGTGCGCCGCCGCCTTGAAAATCGCCTCTAAAATGTGGTGGGAATTTTCCCCGTAGGGCGCGCGCAGATGCAAGGTGATACCTGCCGCTGTGCTGAAGGCTCGGAAAAACTCCTTCGCCATGCAGGTGTCAAATGCGCCGACGCGCTCTTCGGGGAAGTCCGCTTCGAACACCAAGAACGCTCTGCCGCTGATGTCCGCCGCGCAAAAGCCGAGGGCTTCATCCATCGGCACAAAAAAACTGCCGTACCGCACAATGCCCGATTTGTCGCCGAGCGCGTCAAAAAAAGCCTTGCCCAAAACAATGCCCGTGTCCTCTACCGTGTGGTGGCAGTCCACGTGCAAATCCCCTTTGCAGGTAAGCTGCAAACCGAAGCCACCGTGTACGGCAAACGCCGTTAACATATGGTCAAAAAAGCCGATGCCTGTATCGACGGCAACCTCGCCGCCGTCGAGATTCAATTCTACAGAAATATCGGTTTCTTTCGAAGTGCGCTTCACAGTTGCTGTTCTCATCGGGATTCCCCTTTCAAATAGACTTCTAAGTGCTCCACAACCGCTTCATTTTCATAATTGCGCCCTGCAGTGATGCGCAAGCAGTCGCCCATACAGCGCACGATTACACCTTTGTCTTTTAAATAATCAAATATTTCGCGGGATTCCGCAGTTTTTATATACACAAAATTCGTATCGGGTTTCACGGGGGTAAGACGATCAGGATACGTCTCTGCCAACTTCAAAATTGCTTTATACAAATCATCACGAGACTCCAAAATCCGCTGAATGCTTGTACGGATGTAGTCGGGATGCGAGAAAATCACCGTACCGACGGTTTGCGTCAGTGTATTGACATTGTAGGGAGATTTGACCGCCTGCAAAACATCAATCAGCCGCTTTTGCCCGACGGCAAAGCCCAGACGCACCGCCGCCATACCAATCGCTTTCGAGCAGGTTTTCAAAATTAAAAGATTGTCGTAATCGGAAAATTCCGAAAGCAGACTCTCGCTTGAAAAATCCATATAGGCTTCATCGAGTACCACCAACGACTGCACCGAGGTAATCAACCGCCGCACCTCTTCGCGCTTCAACACGAGCGAGGTCGGGTTGCAGGGATTGGAAAACACAATCATCCGCGCGTGTTCGCGGTTTGCGGTTTCAATCACACGGTCAACGTCTACCGAAAAATCCGCATTTTTCGGCACGACAACATTTTTGCATTCGACAATCGAAGTGTAGAACGAATACATGGAAAAATCCCGTTCCAAGGTAATAACGGTATCGCCTTTCTGCAAAAACGCATTCATAAGGACGGAAATTACCTCATCAGAGCCATTGCCCGCCATCACGCATTCTGTCGGCACACCGTAAAATGCGGCGAAGCCTGCGCGCACCTCTGTGGCAAACGGGTCGGGGTAGCGGTTAAAATGCGTGCTTTGCAGTTCATCGCTAAGTTCCTGCTTCATCTCTTTTGACAGGGTAATAAACGATTCATTCGCATCCAAACGAATCGGGTACTGCCCCGTGATGGGGTCGTATGGGGTTAAATTTTGCACTTTTTCATTCAGTGGGAACATAAATTCAGGTACTTCCTTTAATGGGTTTATTCAAATCTGACTTTTACGGAATTGGCGTGTGCGGTCAAGCCCTCGGTTTCGGCAAGCTTGACAATGTCATCCTTTGCTTCACGCAACGCGTCTTCGGTATAATAAATAAAGCTGGATTTCTTCACGAAGCTGTCCACCGACAACGGAGAGAAGAATCTCGCCGTGCCGCCTGTGGGCAGTACATGATTCGGACCCGCGAAATAGTCGCCCAAGGGTTCGGGCGCGAAATGCCCTAAAAATACACTGCCTGCATTGTCTACCCGTCCGATGTATTCCATCGGATTTTTGACTGCCATTTCCAAATGCTCGGGCGCCAATTCGTTCGCGAAATCAATTGCTTCGTCTATATTTGCGCAAACGATGATTGCACCAAAGTCATCTATAGACTGCTCGATAATCTCACGGCGGGAAAGCATCTGCATTTGACGCTCCAATTCCGTCGCCGTTTTATTTGCGATGTCCGCGCTTGTCGTCAGCAAAATGGCGCTTGCCAATTTGTCATGCTCCGCTTGGCTCATCAAATCCGCCGCTAAGAATTTCGGGTCTGCCGATTCGTCGGCAACAATCAAAATTTCAGAAGGGCCTGCAATCATATCGATATCGACTGTGCCGAACAGCAGTTTTTTCGCCGTTGCGACAAAGATATTGCCGGGTCCTACGATTTTATCGACCTGCGGCACGGTTTCGGTGCCGTACGCCAGCGCGGCGACTGCCTGCGCGCCGCCCATCAAGAACACTCTGTCCACGCCCGCAATCTTCGCCGCCGCCAAAATATCAGGGTTGGCGGTGCCGTCCTTTCTGGGGGGCGTGACCATAATAATTTCCTCTACGCCCGCGATTTTGGCGGGAATGGCATTCATCAAAACGCTGGACGGATATGCCGCTGTGCCGCCGGGAACATAGATGCCGACGCGTTTGAGTCCTCGAATGCGCTGACCCAAAATCACGCCATTCTCTTTGGCGTCCAGCCAGCTTTGCTGTTTTTGGCGCGCATGGAAATCACGGATATTGTCCGCCGCCTTGTAAAGCGCATACACAAATTCGCTGTCGCACTGCGTAAGACTTGCATCCAGCACCTCACGCGGGACTTCCGCGTTTTCGGGCACAGAGCCGTCAAATTTCATCGTATATTCGCGCACAGCGGTATCGCCGTATTCTTTGACCTTGGAAAGAATCTCCTGTACCGCCGCCGTAACGGTGCGGTCAATCTCCCCACTGCGTGCTTTTAACTGCTCTAAAAGCTTTCGTTCGGCTTTGCCGTCCGCCTTTGCAATCTGAATCATACGTCTGCCTCCCGTTTTACTGCTTCAATTCTATCAAGAAAATCGTCAATCTCTGCACGGCGCAGTTTCATGCCCGCCGTATTGACAATGACGCGTGCCGAAATCGGCATAATTTTTTCATAAACCTCTAAGCCGTTCTCTTTTAAAGTCGTACCCGTCTCCACAATATCGACAATCGCGTCGGACAGCTCCAAAAGCGGCGCCAGCTCCACAGAGCCTTCAATCTTGATGATTTTAACGTCCATCCCCTTGCCCTCAAAAAAGGCTTTCGTGACGTTCGGATATTTTGTGGCAATCCGTTTGACGTTATAACCGCTGTAGAAATCCTCGCCTGCTTTGCCCGCCAAGCAAAAGTTGCATTTACCGAGCTCCAAGTCACAGACCTCGTAAAAGCTTTTGCCGTTTTCGACAATCGTATCCTTGCCGACCACACCGATGTCGCAAACGCCATGTTCCACATAAGTAATAACATCCGCCGCCTTTGCGAGCACGACCTCGTAGTCGCCGACAGGCAAAATCAGCCGTCTGCCTTTGTTCTGAAGTTCGGTGCAGTCCAGTCCCATTTTCTGGAACAGGGCGACCGTCTGTTTTTCCAATCTGCCTTTGGTTAAGGCGATACGCAATTTTCTCATAACTCTATCTCCTTTGCGCCCGCTTCGCCGATGACCAAAATACGGGGAATGCCGTTCTCTTTTGCATATTGCTTTGCGCTTTCCAAATCCGCGCAAACACTGTGTTCACACGCCGTACCCGCCGCCGTCATACGGCTTTGCTGACGGAGCGCCTCGGTTTCGTACCCATCCTCGCCGAATACCAAAATCTGCGGTGCGGTCTTTTCGCGCACCTCGCCGCGCGAAAGCATCGCGCGCGCCAAATCGTCAATGTGCAGACCGAAGCCTGTCGCGGGCAAATCCGCACCGAATTCCCGAATCAGCGAATCGTACCGACCGCCCGAAAGCACCGTCACGCCGCTGCCCGCGGTATAGCCGCGGAAGACAAGACCTGTGTAATAATTACTGCGGTGCACAAGGCTCAAATCGATAATGATATTTTCGGAAAGCCCCGCTTTTTCGAGCCGTTCGTAAATCGTGCGCAAGTAGGAGAGCGCCTCTTCTGCCTGTGCGCTTTCTGTCACCGCCGCCGCTTTTTTGAGCACCTCTGTACCGCCGAACATACGCGGCAGATTGCGGAGCGCTTCGGTGATGGGCGTCTGCCCCAAACCGTCTAAAATGTTGCCGAGCGCGACATAATTTTTGCTTTCCATACAGTCGTAAATTTCCGCCGTCACTTCCGCAGGGCATTCGAGCGACGCGCACAGGGCTTTAAAATACCCCGCATGCCCGATTTCAATTTTAGAATCGGGCGCGCCGCAGGTTTCCAGCGCCTGCACCGCCATGGTGAGAATTTCCAAATCCGCGCGCAAACCCGACGCACCGATTAACTCCACACCGCTTTGCGCACATTCGTCGCTGTGTCCCGAAAGACGCGGCTGACGCGTGAACACATTTTGATTGTAGTAAAGGCGAATCGGCAAAGCCGCCCCCTGCAGCCGTGTTGCCGCCACGCGCGCAATCGGCAGTGTCGAATCGGGACGCAGTACCAACAACCGCCCATAGGCATCGGTCATAGAGTACATTGCTTCGGGCAGTGCGCCTGCGCTTTCGCGGTTGAACACGTCGAAAAATTCAAAGGTGGGCGTTATAATACGCCGATAGCCGTGCGCCTTAAATAAATCGGAAAGACGGCGTTCCACCGTGCGGCGTGCGTCGCTTTCCTCAAATAAATAATCTCTTGTCCCCTCAGGGGTGAGCTTTGCGTAGTTTTTCATGGGGTAAAAAGTCCTTTCAGGAAATAAGTGTATTCGTCAAATATGGATTGTCAACAAATTTTGTGTATCACGGTCGTATATGTAATCAACCACTGTATTTATATTGGGTTCCGCTTGCGGGAACATTGCCAAATCATAATTCCTGCACAAAAATGAAATAAAATTATCAGATCCTGCATCATATGAATTTTCTGCTTCTGCAAGCTGTTGTTTGAGCGTTGCAAATGTTCGGTTTTTCCCAAACAGTAATGTGTCGCCGTGATACGACTCAATTTCAAGTATCATAATTCCGTTTCAGTAGGATAATCAAGCATATCCCTAAAGGTTGTATAAATTTGTTATGCTGTGCGCAAGCGAAGAATCTCACATCGCACAGAATAAATTTGATACACATTCCGTAGGGATCAACCTCTGTGTTGTTCCGCAAGGTTTCATCAAACTTCACGGGGCGCCGAGTCGTCGCCCCCTACGTATTGTGCGTTTTCATTTGTTTTATGCAAAATCCACCTTTGCTCGGGCGATTCGTGAATCGCCCCTACGGGTCTGCGCTTTGAACGAGCCGTTGCATACCACCCGCGCTTGCGCACGCGTCCCCTGTTTTCACTTTAGTGCGCTACTATGGTAACACAATAAAGTGAACCCGTCAAGTGTTTCACAAAGGATTCGGAATTTTACACAGAAAACTGTCCGAAATCGTCACGCTTTTGCAACGAATCCGTATCCACCAAATACTTTGTCGGTCTTTCGGGGTCAAAATACACCCGCACCGAAGTACCGACCAACGATTGCGGCAACGGTTTATAGACATATCGGCTTTTTAAACGTTTGCCCGCGAGTGCGGGCACAGCGCCCGTTTCGCAAAACAGATAATACGGTGTTCTGCCGTTGACCGTTACATTTTCCGCACACGCCACCGCAGTAATGCGTGCAGTAACAGCGTCGCCCTTTTCGATGAGTCTCTGTTTACCGTTGCGGCGCATTGTCGAAATACCTAAGCCGACTGCACCGAACAGGAAAAAGCAACCGCCGATGCACAAAAACATCGTACTGCCGAGAAATGTTTTATTGCGTGCCTGATGCGGTGCATCGGGCGCGTAATACATCGTGTACGCATCCCCCACACGCATTGAGGATGAATAACTGTTCAGCCGCACGCGGTATTCTTTTCCCTCCGCGGTATAACGGACAATCGGATGTTGATTGCCATTCCCGTCCGAAACGAATTCTGCAATTTCGCCCTGCGTCACTTTTGCGGTTTTATAAAACGCCATGTCCGAATGCATCCAAATGCCGCCGATCACGGTAAACAGCAGTCCGCCGAGGGCGAAGCTGACAAATAAAATCAGCAAAATTCGCTGAAAGGGTTTGCTTCCCGGTGCAGGACCATGCATATAAGAAAGTCTTGTGCTGTAGCGCATAACGCATCACCCAAACAAAGAAATTTGTGCGGTTTTCGGCATATCGCCGAACGCGCCGCACGCATCGAGCAGTTCCACGGTGCTTTTGCCCGCCTTTGCACGTCTCGCAAAATCGTCCACTGAGAGGAATGTTCCCTCGCCGTCATCCCGTGCCGCCGCAAGCTGAACCGCCGCATTGTCGCCGATGCCTGAAAGCGCCGAGAACGGCAGACGGATTTTGCCGTCCTCAATGGTGTATGCCGTTGCTTTGGACTTGTAAATATCCACACCCAAAAGCTCCACGCCGCGCGCCATCATTTCATTCACGACCTGCATCGCGGTAAACTGTTCCTTTTCTTTGGCGGTGGCGGATTTGTCCTTAATTTTGCCATTCAGCAAATCCAACCGCGTGCGGACGGCATCGTGTCCTTTGACAACCGTCTCAGCATCCAAATCGCCGCCGCGCACTGTTAAGAACGCGGTGTAATATTCGAGCGGGCGGTAAATTTTATACCAGCCCAAACGCAGTGCCGCGATAACATACGCCGCCGCGTGCGCTTTCGGGAACATGTATTTGATTTTACGGCAGGATTCCATATACCATTCCTCTACACCGCAGGCACGCATCGCCTCTTCCGCACCCTCGGGGAAGCCAATCTTCGCCACGATGCCCTTACGCGTTTTTTCCATAATTTGGAAGGCAAGGCTTGAATCGAGCCCCTTATGCATTAACGTTGTCATAATGCTGTCACGCGTACCGATAACCTCGGAAATGTCACACGTGCCGTTTTTAATCAGCTCCTGCGCGTTGCCCGTCCAAACGTCCGTACCGTGCGACAGACCCGAAATCTGCAACAGGTCGGAGAAAGTCTTCGGCTGTGCTTCCAAAAGCATTTGACAAACGAAAGACGTACCCATTTCGGGGATGGACAGCGTGCCTGTTTTCCACTGAATGTCCTCTTCCGTCACGCCCAAGGGTTCGGGGCTTGTGCAAAGGCGGATAATCTTCGGGTCGCAGACGTCCACGTCCATCACATTGATGCCTGTCATATCCTCCAAATGCTTATAGAGCGTCGGCACATCGTGCCCAAGAATGTCGAGCTTCAAAATCGTATCGTGCAACGAATGGAAATCAAAGTGCGTGGTTTCCATATCGCTTGTGGTATCGTCCGCCGGGAATTGAACGGGCGTAAAATCGTTCACCTCGAAGTCGTTTGGCACAACAACCATACCGCCGGGGTGCTGACCTGTGGTACGCTTGACACCTGTACAGCCGTCTGTAAGCCGCTGTTCCTCGGCGCGGTTGACGTGAATCCCGCGCTCTTCCAAATAATTTTTCACATAGCCGTATGCCGTTTTGTCGGCAACCGTGGCAATCGTGCCCGCCTTGAAAACGTGTGACGAGCCGAACAATTCTTCTGTATAACGGTGTGCCTTGCCCTGATATTCGCCCGAGAAGTTCAAGTCAATATCAGGTGCTTTGTCGCCGTGGAAGCCGAGGAAGGTCTCGAACGGAATTTCGTGCCCGTCGCGTATGAGCGGTGTGCCGCAGTGGGGGCAGTCTTTTTTCGGCATATCAAAACCCGAACCGTATTCGTTTTTCAGATAAAATTCAGAATACCTGCAATTCGGACAGCGGTAATGGGGCGCTAACGGATTGACCTCGGAAATACCCGCCATAGTCGCCACAAAGGACGAACCGACCGACCCTCGCGAACCGACATGATAGCCGTGGTCCTCGGAATCCCAAACCAGCTTTTGCGCGATGATATACAAAACAGCAAATCCGTGCTTGATAATGGAATCCAGCTCGCGGTTCAGCCGCGTAGATACGATTTCGGGGATTTCGCCGTTGAATTCGTACCAATCCTTTGCCTTTGCCCAACAGATTTCGCGCAATTGTTCTTCAGAACCGGGGATAGACGGCTGATAGGTGCCGTCAGGGAACGGGCGCATCACCTCCACCATATCGGCAATCTTATTCGGGTTGGTAATGACAATTTCCTTCGCCGTCTCCTCACCGAGATACTGGAATTCCGCCAGCATTTCTTCCGTTGTGCGAAAATACAGCGGGGCTTGCTTGTCCGCATCGGAGAAGCCCTGCGCCGCCATTAAAATTGCGCGGTATTTTGCATCCTCAGGGTCAATGAAATGCACGTCGCATGTTGCGACCACGGGCTTGCCTAATTTATCCCCAATCGCAATAATTTTGCGGTTGATGTTTTCAATATCCGCTTCGCAGGTGATTTTGTCAAACTCTTTATTCTTTTCGGGATTCTTCGCATTCGGGTCGGAATGCGCCGCAATCATAAAGCGGTTGTTGCCCGTCGGCTGAATTTCCAGGTAATCATAGAAATTTGCAATTTCCATAATCTCCTGCTCGGGGCGCTCCTCTAAAATGGCGCGGTACAATTCGCCCGCTTCGCACGCAGAACCGATAATCAGCCCCTCGCGGTATTTCATCAGCTCCGACTTCGGGGTGCGCGGACGCTTATAGTAATAGTTGATATTGGACATGGAAATCAGCTTGTAAAGATTTTTCAGTCCCGTTAAATTCTTCACCAAAATGATTTGATGGTAAGAACGCAGTTCCTTATAGGTTTTGTCGGGTTCTTTGAGGTCGTCCACAAAGTATGCCTCTACGCCGTAAATCACCTTGATTTTGCCTTTGGCGGCATTCATAGCATCGGGATAGCCCTGTGCACAGCCGTGGTCAGTGATGGCAATCGCCTTATGCCCCCAACGAATGGCACGTTCCACCAATTTTTTGGCGGGCGTCATACCGTCCATTTGCGACATGTTGGTGTGTAAATGCAGTTCCACGCGCTTTTCGGGTGCGTTGTCCTCTTTCTCGATTTTTTCCACGGTGCTTATGGCACGCGGTTCAATGATATAATCCCGTTTAAACGTGTCGAACTTTACATTGCCGTACATCAGCACATGTACGCCGTTTTTCAGATGCTCCAAAAGCTCATCGCTCTGTTCGATTTTGACAATCATGGAAGCCATAAAAGAATATGTATCGTCCGTAATATAAAAATTGATAATTTTATGCTTACCCTTTTTGCTGGTGCGTTCTTCAAAGCAGAAAATACGCCCCCAAACCGTGACAGGGGTTTCATCCTGTTCATCGGGCAGTTCAATATCCGCAATACGAATCGGGTCGCGGCGGATGATATTGCCGTAAATCGGCTTTACGCTTTCAAGGTAATAGGGAATTCCGTCTTTCACAATATGCTCTTTCGGCGCTTCGTCACTGCCTGCGGGTACTGCCGATTTTTGCTTGACTGCACCTGCGCCGTGTTGCTGTGTGATACGCTCAGCGGCGCGGCGAGCCTCGTCGGCTTTGTCGATTTCGGACTGAAGCGTCTGCATTTCCTGCTCGAAATCCATTTCCAATTCCGAAAATTCGACCGTGACCGCCGTGCCGAACCGCTCCGCAATCACGGCTTCGAGTACCCGCGCACAACCTGCCTCCTCTAAGATGCTTTTACCGCCGTGCTGTAGGGTCACCGTGATTTTGCCGTCTGCAAAATCCCAATCGCTGTCGTCCAAAAAGCCGTTCGCCACCGCCACCTGTTTTTTCAAAGACAAAACAAGCTCCGAAACGTATTTCGCGGTCAAAAGTGCGGCGGGGAATTTCGGGCGCAGCTCTACCTGCACCGTGCCGAGATACCCCGACAGCACCACGCCGACAGCATCGAGCGTGCGTGCCGACACCAAGCGGTCAAACCGCACCGTGACAATCAGCACGCGGGTTTCGGTATGATTTTCCACGCCGTCCACCGTCGCCGCATCCAGCACGGCATCGTAAGCGGAAAGCATCGGTTTGCATTCTTCAAACAGGTCATAAAATTTGGTCATTTTGTTCTCACTTTAACTATGTTACAATTTTTGTGTATGCGCATTAATTAACACATTGCCTGCGAACCACGTAGGGGCGGGTCTCCGTGCCCGCCCGTTCATTTTGCTGTAACTTGCGGGCGGGCATGGATTTTCTCCGAAATCAGGCACCCTTTTGTCTGCTTCGCAGACATTTCCCCTGTCAGGGGAATAACCCGCCCCTACATATACAACAAATTTAATTTACGCAGATTTTAGAATTGCCACAGAGGTCGTTCCCTACATTGTTACCGTTCGCTTTTTATAATTTCTCAATCTCCGCAAGCAGGGCGTCGACAATTTCGTTTTCAGGGACTTTCTTTAAAATTTCACCGTGTCGGAACAGCAGTCCGCAGCCGTCGCCGCCCGCGATACCGATGTCGGCTTCCTTGGCTTCGCCCGGTCCGTTGACAACACAGCCCATGACCGCAACGGTAATCGGCTTTTTACAGGTCGAAAGACGGCTTTCTACTTCATTTGCAAGCGCAATTAAATCGATTTTGGTTCTGCCGCAGGTTGGGCAGGAGACAATTTGCGGACAGTCGGTTTTGATACCCACTGCTTTCAAAATATCAAATCCTGCCGCTATTTCTTTCACTGGGTCAGCAGTCATCGAAACGCGAATCGTATCGCCGATACCGTCTAACAGCAACGCACCGATACCCGCCGCAGATTTTACAAGCGCCATATGCTCCGTGCCTGCCTCCGTAACGCCCAAATGCAACGGATAGTCGCACAGCTCTGCAACTTTACGGTATGCCGCAACCATTCTTTGCACATTGGAGGATTTTATGGAAATGACAATATCCTGAAAATCGAATTTTTCAAGCAGCGCGGCATGGTAAAGCGCGCTTTCGCACAGCGCATCAGGCGTGGGAGAGCCGTATTTTGCGAGCAGTTCTTTTTCCAAAGAACCCGAATTTACACCGATACGAATCGGTACATTATGTAAGCGGCAAGCATCCGCGACGGCTTTCACGCGGTCATCCGAACCGATATTGCCGGGATTGATACGGATTTTATCGACTCCTGCCGCCACGCTTTCCAGCGCACATTTATAGTCAAAATGAATATCCGCCACCACGGGGATGGATACCGCCTCTTTCACGGCAGCAAGCGTTTTTACAGCCGCCGTATTCGGCACGGTCAAGCGCACAATTTCACAGCCTGCCGCCTCTAAGGCTTTTGCCTGGCGGACATTGCCCTCTACATCCTCAGCGGGTACATTGAGCATGGACTGCACACTGATTTTGGCATTACCGCCGATGGCAAGATTGCCTGCTTTTACCTGACGGGATTTTCTTCTTTCTATCATACTATCACCTGTTTCTCTTTGTGTGGGGAGCCGACTGTACCCGTAGGGGCGTGCATCGCGCGCCCGCCGAAGTAGGGGCGAACTCGTTCGCCCGCGGACGGATTTTGCACAAACCCAACATGGATACGCAACCCGTAGGGGCGGGTTTCCACGCCCGCCCGAGTACGGTTGGATTTTGCAAAAACCTGCGGCGGGAGCAAGCCCCCTACACCCGTAGGGGCGCGCATTGCGCGCCCGCGGACGGACGAGGACGTCCGTCCCTACGCGTTCTGCTAAATCAGGTAGAAATTTTACGGAACGACACAGAGGTCGTTCCCTACGCATCTCTTTGGAAAACGCCGCAGCTGTCGATGGATTTTTGCTTTTTGCGCCGAAAGGTTTACACAGGTAAGCCGACGGCAAAAAAGTGAAACGCCGCCGCAAGGACAAGTTTTCCGTTAGCCGCCGCGGGCAATACGCAGTATATCGTTAAAGGTCACAACCACCATCAAGACCATCAACAGCGCCAAGCCTGCTGCGTGGACATAGCCCTCATATTTCGGGTTCATCGGTTTTCTGCGTATAGCTTCAATTATTAAAAACAGGAACCGTCCGCCGTCGAGGGCAGGCAAAGGCAGAAGATTCGCTATACCGACATTGATTGTAATAAACGCCATAATGGTCAGCAGATTTTCAAGGCTTCCCGTGCTTGCCGCTTCGGCGGTTACATCGGCAATAATATCCATGGTCCCGACAGGTCCTGCCAATTCCGACATCCCGTACCGCCCCGTAACCAAATCAAACAGACTCAGCCACACCATACGGGCAGTCGATGCAGATTGCGTAAACGAATTTTTCAGCACATTGAAGAATGTCGGTGTTTCTCCGATAATGACAAAATCATAGCGAATCAATGTAACGCCGTTGTAGTCCTCGGTGGCAAAATGCACATCGTTGAGCGCCACCTTTTCGCCGTCGCGCTCAACCACAAAATCCAAAACACCGTCACGGCTGCGGCTCATTAAAAAGCCGATGTCTTTTTCCGACCAAACACGGTGTCCCTCAATTTCCACAAAACGGTCACCCGCCTGCAAGCCGTACTGCGTACTGACCGCATCGGGATAAAAATCTTTAATCGTGTTCGTACCGATTAAATCCGTAGAGGTAGACAGCAAAACCGCCATGATAATCAGTCCCAAAAGAAGATTCATCGCCGCACCCGCGACCACGATAAACATCTTTTTGGGTACGGATTTATTGCCGAAGGCGCGTGCGTCCTCGCTGTCGCTGTCCTCGCCTTCCATCGCGCAGAAACCGCCGATGGGAAACAGCCGCAAGGCGTACAGCGTCTCGCCCTTTTTCTTTTTAAACAGCGCAGGTCCCATGCCGAGTGCAAATTCATTGACCTTTACACCGCACAGCTTTGCGGCAAGAAAATGCCCGCACTCGTGAATCATAATGATAATGCCGAAAAACAGAAGCGCAACAGCTACCGTCCAAACCTTGCTCCAAACGGCAGATGCAGAAATACTCAGTAAAATGGTACTCACCTCTTACATGGCGCGGACGGCTTCCCGTGCAAAGCGGTCCGTTTCCAAAATATCCTCTAATGTATATGCCGCTTTTTGCGGCGCACATGCAAGCACCCGTTCCACACGGTCGGCAATCTCCAAAAAGCCGATTTCGCCGCGGCGAAACATCGCGTTTGCCTCTTCATTGGCGGAGTTAACTGCCGTAGGCAGAAGCCCCCCTTTATTTATGGCGGTTCTGCACAGATTTATGCATCGGAATGTATCATAATCGGGTTCAAAGAAGCTGAGGTTGCCGATTTGCGCTAAGCTGAGCTTCCCGACAGGCGATTCGAACCGCTCGGGGTATGTCAGTGCATACTGAATCGGAATCCGCATATCGGGCAGTCCCATCTGTGCGATGACGGAGTTGTCGGCGTATTCCACCGCCGAATGCACGATGCTTTCACGGTGCACCACGATTTCCACATCATCGGGCGCGACGGAAAACAGCCACACCGCCTCAATCAATTCGAGACCTTTGTTCATCATGGTCGCAGAATCCACGGTGATTTTTGCGCCCATCTCCCAATTCGGATGCTTGAGCGCGTCACGCACTGTGACGTTTTCCAATTCCGCGCGGGTTCTGCCGAAAAACGGCCCGCCGGATGCGGTCAAAATAATTTTTTTCAGTGCTTTGTTTTCGGGTGCGCCCTGCAAGCACTGAAAAATCGCGGAATGCTCGGAATCGACAGGCAAAATCGGTACGCCGTTTTCTTTCGCGGACTGCATCACAAGCTGACCGCCCGCGACCAGCGTTTCTTTATTGGCAAGCGCCAATTTTTTATGTGCGCCGATGGCGGCGAGCGTCGGCTCTAACCCCGCCATACCGACCACGGAATTTAAAACCGTATCCGCATCCGTTTCTGCGGCACATACGCACACCCCCGCCGCGCCTGACAGCACTTCAGTGTCGGTATCCGCAATGCGGATTTTTAAGTCCTTTGCCGCCGCTTCGGACACCATTGCAACCTTTTTCGGGTGAAATTCGCGCACCTGTTCTTCCATACGCTTCGTGTCCGAATAAGCAGTCAAAGCCCTGACTGTATACCCGCATTTGCGGGCAACGTCAAGACTTTGCGTGCCGATAGAGCCTGTTGAGCCTAATATAGATAATGCTTTTGTCATTAAAATACAGTCCTCGTAAACAGAATCAGCGCATACAGCGCCGTCGTCACAAACAGGATGCTGTCGCATCTGTCCATCACGCCGCCGTGCCCCGGGAAAAGATTCCCGAAATCCTTAATCCCGAAATTGCGCTTCATAACGGAAGCCGTCAAATCGCCGCAGATACCGACCACAGACAAAACCGCCGCCAAAATAACAATTTCCAAATAGCTTACCGTGTGCACGGTGAAGAAAAATTTGTCGAACACCGCAAACAGAATCACACTGCTTATAATCCCGCCGAGTACACCGCCCACAGCGCCCTCCACCGTCTTTTTCGGGCTGATTTTCGTCAGCTTATGCTTGCCGAAAAACTTACCGACAAAATACGCGAACGTATCGGAAATCAGCGCACAGAACAGCGCAAACAGTATGTAAAACACGCCGTGATGCCCGTCAAAGTCATCGGGGAAGCGTTCGTCTATTTGATTTAAAAGCGTCAGCGTCGAAAACGCCCACGGCACAAATACAGAAGCAACCAAAACCGTGGCGACCTCTTCAAACTTTGTATTCTTAAAATTGGTAAGCATCAAAATAAACAAAATCAGCGTGTACAGCGCAACCACCGCCGTAACGGGGACTGTCACTCCGCGCGCCGCCAAATCGGATGCATAGGTAAAATAAACAGGTACCAACGCGGAAAATACCAAACTGACTGCGCGAATCGCTTTGTTTTTAAGCCCCACGCATTTTTCAATTTCAAATGTCGCAACACATGACAAAAAGGCAAGTGCAACAGGTAAAACCGGTGTATCGCGGAACACAATGATTGCAATCGCCACAAGCGCCGCAATGACGCCGACAACAGTTCTTTTCAGCATGAGATAATCTCCATATTCTTCAAAAAAATCGGGAACACCCGTCTGCGTTTATACCCCGCCGAAGCGTCGGCTTCGCCGTTCAAAATCGCGCAGCGCTTCCACAAAATCCGCCTCGGTAAAATCGGGCCACAAAATGTCGGAATACCAAAATTCCGCATACGCCGACTGCCACAAAAGGAAATTGGAAAGCCGATATTCGCCGCTCGGACGGATAATTAAATCGGGGTCGGGAAGCCCGCCCGTATACAGATTTTGAGAAATCATATCCTCGGTAATCTCTTTTGCTTTGAGCTTGCCCTTTTCCACCTGTTTGGCAATGTCCTGCACGCTGTGCAGAATCTCCTGCCGCCCGCCGTAATTTATTGCGATATTCAAAATAACATGGTCTTTTTTGCGGGTAATGCGCTCGGAATAGCCCATCATGCGGAGAATGTCCTTCGGAATCCCCGTGCGGTCACCGATGAAATTGACCTTAATACCTTTTTCCTCATTCTCCGCCTTGCGGTCATCCAATTCTTTGAGGTATTCGCGGAACAAATCCATAATCGCCGCCACTTCCTCGGGCGGACGCTTCCAGTTTTCGGTGGAAAACGCATAAAATGTCAGGCATTCAATACCGAGGTTCCCCGCAAATTCGCCGATTTTCCGAAAGGTTTTTGCGCCCTCAATATGCCCCTTATAGCGCGGTAAGCCGCGCTGCTGCGCCCACCGTCCGTTGCCGTCCATAATGATGCCGACGTGGCGCGGCAAAACGGAAAACTGCGGCAAATTTTCTTTCTCGTTCATTATGCTGTCCTCTGACAATCAGATTGCCATGATGTCCTTTTCTTTTTCATCGACCATTTCATCAATGCGTTTCACGAATTTATCGGTAATCTTCTGCATCTTTTCTTCGCCGTTATGCAGGTCGTCCTCGGTAATTTCGCTGTCCTTTTTCAGCTTTTTCAGCTTATCCATGCAGTCGCGGCGAATCGAACGCACCGCAACCTTGGCTTCTTCGCCGAATTTACTCACATCCTTTGCAAGCACCTTTCTTTTCTCCTCTGTCAGCGGCGGGAAAATCAGGCGAATCACTTTGCCGTCATCCTGCGGATTCACGCCGAGGTCAGAAGCCTGAATTGCCTTTTCAATCGCAGAAATCGTGCTGACATCCCAAGGCTGAATCACTAAAATTCTGCCCTCGGAAACAGATACCGCCGCCATTTGCTGAATCGGGGTAGGCACACCGTAATAATCCACGCTCACCTTGTCAAGCAGGGATACGCTTGCACGGCCCGCACGCATGGTTGCAAACTCATTGTGCAATGCGTTCAGGCTTTTTTCCATCTTTTCATTTGCGAAATCAAATACTTCTTGCATAATTACGCCTCCTGTAAATGCTGTTTATATTGTATATAGAATATTTCGAAATTATTTCACGATTGTACCGATATTTTCACCCTTTGCCGCACGGACAATGTTTTCGGGGTCGGAAAGGTTGAATACCAAAATCGGAATATTGTTGTCGCGGCAGAGAGAAGCCGCTGTTGCGTCCATAACCGCAAGCCCTTTAGAGAGCACCTCGGTATGTGAAAGTGTATCGTATTTCACTGCGTCCGCAAATTTATTGGGGTCTTTGTCGTAAACGCCGTCCACATTGGTCGCTTTAAAAATGATGTCCGCGTCGATTTCCGCCGCACGCAAAGCCGCCGCCGTATCCGTCGAGAAAAACGGATTGCCCGTGCCGCAACCGAAAATGACCACTCTGCCCTTTTCCATGTGGCGAATCGCTTTATTGCGGATATAGGGTTCTGCGACCTGCCGCATTTCAATCGCGGTCTGCACACGCACCTCCAAGCCATACTGCTCCAGCGCGTCGGCAAGTGCGAGGGAGTTCATCGCCGTTGCGAGCATACCGATATGATCCGCACGGGTTCTGTCCATATCGCCCGAAGAACGGCCTCTCCAGAAATTGCCGCCGCCAACCACCAAGCCGATTTGTACGCCGAGCTTTGCACATTCGTTGACCCATTTGCAGGTTTCCTGCACCGTTTCAAAATCAATGCCGTGTCCCTGCTTGCCTGCAAGCACCTCGCCCGAAAGCTTTAACAAAATGCGTTTGTAAACCGCACTCATTTTTATTCCTCCAAACATGCGTTTGCCGACGCTCGGCAAACTGCTTTTATTCAGTATTATTTTACCCTATAAACCCCTCGGTGTAAAGATATTTTTTGCCAAATCGACACCGTCTGAAAAAACCGCAAAAAAACAGGTGAAAAAGTTCAATTTTTTTCTGATTTTTTCTTTGCATTTTTTTTGTTTTTTGGTATAATAACCTCACGAATCTCTAAGAAATCAAAGATTTCAAGAGCTTCGGAGAACATTGTATCATAGCGTTCGGCGACTTTTCCCGCCTCTCACTTATGGTATAATAAC
>ERZ808028.270-NODE-270-length-52246-cov-9.286780_pt1 | contig 52246 bp, 43 predicted proteins | sample MGYA00380184_ERZ808028 | MGnify/ENA primary metagenome ERZ808028 (study PRJEB31490, sample SAMN06133397) | mouse gut metagenome | isolation source: J8_1 | host: mice | place: China: Chengdu | collected 2015-05 ...
GTGTACCGGGAGGCCGCCCAGGCCATGTCCCGGGAGTACACCTTGCCGAAGTTGCCCTTGGAGTCCACCAGGGGGTGCAGCAGGGCGCCGTAGCCCCGGCTGAGGCGCACCATGGTGTCGTAGATGGCGGCGTCCCCGTGGGGGTTCAGCTTCATGGTGGCCCCCACCACGTTGGCCGACTTGGTCCGGGGCTTGGTGAGCAGACCCATGTCGTACATGGTGTACAGCAGCTTTCGGTGGGAGGGCTTGAAGCCGTCGATCTCCGGGATGGCCCGGGAGACGATGACGGACATGGCGTAGGGCATATAGTTCAGCTCCAGCGTCTCGGTGATGGGCTGCTCCAGCACCTGGGCCCGGAGGCCCATGACGTTGGGGTTATCCACTTTTTTGGGGCCCTTCTGCTCGGGGGCTTTTTTCTTAGCCAAACGAATCAATCCTTACTCTCAGTTTGCGGGAGGACCGCGCCGAAGCCTTCCCCCTCCGGGGGAAGGCTTCGGGCGGCCGGTTGTCACGCTGCGAATCGGTCAGAACGCAAAAGGCTCCACGGAATCCACCACGGTGGACCCCTCGGGGGGCTCGGTCATGGGCTTGCCGCTGACGGCCTTCTGGGTCTGGGTGAGCTCCACCTTCATCTCGCCCATGTTGGCGATGTGGAAATTCATATCCATAGTGACGTTTCCATCGGCCTGCTTCACGTCCATGGTGATCTTCATGCCGGGCACCCCGGCCTGGGGGGCGGTCTCCATGATGATGGTCACCTCAGCCCCGCCCTTGGCGTCCACCTTCATGGTGATCTCGTACTCCTTGAAGGCGGCCTTGGCCTCCGCCATATCCGCTTCGCTCAGGCCCATGTCCTTGTAAAGGTCAAACAGGTCGTCCACGCCGATGGTCAGGGCGGACACGCCGCGGTCGGTGGTGAACTTGTCGTCGCCGTAAAGGCTGTCCAGCAGGTCAACGATCTCCATCACAGAGCCCCACTCGGTGACGCTGTCGCCCTGCATCGCCTGGGCCAGCACCCAGCCCATGGTGGCGTCCCTCGCCTGGGCAAAGGCCAGCTGACCCCACTCCGCGCCCAGATCCAGGGCGATCCACACATTGTCCTTATCAGCCAGCTCGTCCAGCGCGGCGGCCCGGAACCAGCCCAGGCCCTCCCGGGTCAGGATGACCTCCATGTCCTCCAGGCCCTCCACCACGGTGCGCACCATGGCGGCGTCCTCTTCATAACCGGCCCCAAACTGGCTGGCCAGCAACTTATTCAGCTCCTCCAGGGCGTTGTCGGACAGCTTGAAGGACAGATGGGCGCTGGCGGCCTCGGTGTTGAACAGCTGCTTGGCGGTGAGGTCCGCCTTGTAGGTCTGATTGCCGTTGAGGGTGTCGAACAGGGTGACGGCCACATTGCCCTTCATGTCGGCCTGATAGTTTTTGCCCTCCTCCATGCCAACGCTCTTATTGGCCTGGACCTTGTTCAGGATGGTGAACTTCTCGTCGATCTTGTCCGCCAAAGCCTCCCGGTCCAGCAGGATGGCGGTCTCATAATAGGCGTCCCAGCCCACCTCGTAGCCTAGGGCCTCGGCGATGAAGCGCACGGGGACATAGGTGCGTCCGTCCTTGACATAGGGGGCGCAGTCCATGGGGAAGATTTGCCCGTCCCCGGGCAGATCGCCGCCGGTGTACTCCACCAGCACCTCGCTGCTGCCGGGGGCGAAGGTCAGGCTGATGTCGTTGGCCTTGCAGGTCACCTTGCCGTCGTCATAGGACACCTCGCCCTCCACCGCCTCCACCAGGGCGCGGACGGGGACCATGGTGCGGCCCTCGGCCACCTCGGGGGCGGCGTCGGGGAACTGGATATAGGTCCCGCCGACCATCACGCCCACCTGGCCGGGCACGCCGCCCAGGGCCTTTTTGAGCTCGTCCCGCTGCTGCTGGTACATTTGCTCAAGCTGTTTTTCCAGCTCCGCCCAGTCCGCGCTGTCCGGGTCCAGCCCTTCCAGGTCCAGGCCGTCCCAGTTGAAGCTCCCCAGGAGGCCGCTGGTGATGATGGACGTGGGGCCGTCCGCGCCGCCGATGATGCCCAGGGCCGCATCGTTGGACGCCTCCGGCAGGAACGCGCTGATGGGGATGACGTCTCCGGCCTTGTAGACGGGCACGGCCTCGCCGTCCACCGTATAGACGCCGTCCACGGGAGCCGCGTCCGGGGCGGGGGCTGCGAAAGCGGGCGCCGCCAGGGACAGCACTAGAGCCATGGACAACAGGATCGTCAACAGTTTTTTCATGCTAGGTTCCTCCTTTTCACACAAATACAGGTTGTTTCTATTGTTACGCCGCGCCGCGGCGTAGGAAAACGACGTTGTCACGCTGCGAAGCGGCCAGGACGCTCGGCTACCTTCGCTCCGGTCCAAGCTCCCTCACTATCCGCTTCTCCACCCTTCTATGAGATATCCGCCATATCCAAATATTTGTACCCGCTGTCCGCGATGTGGTCCTTCCGGCCCTGGAGGTCGTTGCCCAAAAACATCTCGAAGATCTGGGCGGTGCGCTCCACGTCCTCCGGCATCACCTTAATCAGCCGCCGGGTGTCCGGGGACATGGTGGTCAGCCACATCATGTCCGGCTCGTTCTCGCCCAGCCCCTTAGAGCGCTGCACGTCGAACTTCTTGCCCTCCAGAGAGGCCACAATGTCGTTGCGCTCCTTGTCGGAGTAAGCAAACCAGGTCTTTTCCTTGCAGGTGATCTCATACAGGGGGGACTCGGCGATGTAGACATACCCTTTCTCGATCAGGGTGGGGGTGAGGCGGTAGAGCATGGCCAGAATCAGGGTGCGGATCTGGAAGCCGTCCTCGTCGCCGTCGGTGCAGATGACGATTTTGTTCCAGCGCAGGTTGTCCAGGTCAAAGGCATTCAGGTCCTTCACGTGTTTGTCCTTGACCTCCACCCCGCACCCCATCACCTTCAGCAGGTCGGTGATGATCTCGCTCTTGAATATGCGGGCATAGTCTGCCTTGAGGCAGTTGAGAATTTTGCCCCGCACGGGCATGATGCCCTGAAATTCCGCGTCCCGGCTCAGCTTCACCGCCCCCATGGCGGAGTCGCCCTCCACGATGTAGAGCTCACGCTTCTCCACGTCCTTGGTGCGGCAGTCCACGAACTTCTGCACCCGGTTGGAAATGTCCACCGAGCCGGACAGCTTCTTTTTGATGCCCAGGCGGGTCTTTTCCGCCGTCTCCCGGGAGCGCTTGTTCACCAGCACCTGTCCGGCAATCTTCTCCGCGTCCATGGGGTTCTCGATGAAGTAGACCTCCAGCTGAGCCCGGAGGAACTCGGTCATGGCCTCCTGGACAAACTTGTTGGTGATGGACTTCTTGGTCTGGTTCTCATAGCTGGTCTGGGTGGAGAAGTTGCTGCTCACCAGCACCAGGCAGTCCTGTATGTCCGCCCAGGTCACCTTGGTCTCATTTTTCTGGTACTTGCCGCCCTGCTTCAGCCAGCCGTCAATGGCGGACACAAAGGCCAGCCGCATGGCCTTTTCCGGGGACCCGCCGTGCTCCAGCCAGGAGGAGTTGTGGTAGTGCTCAATGAGCTGCACCCGGTTGGAGAAGCAGAAGGCCACAGACAGCTTCACCTTGTATTCGCCTTTGTCCGCCCGGTCCCTTCCCCGGCGTTCCGCCTGCCAGAACACCGGCGTGGTGAGGGAGTCCTCCCCCGCCAGCTCGTGGACATAGTCGGCAAGGCCGTTCTCATAGCGAAAGTCGACGGCATCAAATTTTCCGTTTGCCTGATTACGGAAGCGGAAGGTCACCCCGGCGTTGACCACTGCCTGCCGCTTCATCACGTCGGTGTAGTAGTCCGCAGGGATGTCTATGTCGGTGAATACCTCCAGGTCGGGCTTCCAGCGGAATTTGGAGCCGGTCTTTTTTCGGTCGGCGGGCTCCTTTTTCATCTCGCCCACAATCTCGCCTTTTTCAAAGTGGAGGGTGTATTTGAACCCGTCCCGGTAGATGGTGGCGTCGAAATACTCGCTGGCGTACTGGGTGGCGCAGGAACCCAGGCCGTTGAGGCCCAGGGAATACTCGTAGTTGTCCCCGTCGCCGTCCTTGTACTTGCCCCCGGCGTACAGTTCGCAGAACACCAGCTCCCAGTTATAGCGGCCCTCCGCCTCGTTCCAGTCCACCGGGCAGCCCCGGCCAAAGTCCTCCACCTCGATGGACCTGTCTTCGTACCGGGTGACGGTGATCAGGTCGCCGTGGCCCTCCCGGGCCTCGTCGATGGCGTTGGAGAGAATCTCAAAAACGGCGTGCTCACAGCCCTCCAGCCCGTCGGAGCCGAAGATGACGCCGGGGCGCTTGCGCACCCGGTCCGCCCCCTTCAGCGCGGAGATGGAGTCGTTGCCGTACTGCGGTTTTGGTGTGGACTTTGCCATAGCTGCACCTCATATGTTTGCCCCTCCGGCGGGAGGGAACTGTCGAATTGGGGCGGACGGCGGTAAAAACCGTCGGTCCTGGGGCCGTTTAGACCTTAATTATATAGTATACCGCAAAATGGGAGGACACGTCAAGTGCGGACGGGGAAGATCAGAAGCCCGGCGCGGCATTATCATTTTAAGTGGGAAAAAGCTAACTAGCTCGGACGCACTATTTTTTATCCAAAAACAGCGGGAGGCGGCGGAAAAATGGCGGGAATTTGTTTGACGCTCGGCAAGCATTTCCGCCCGGCGGGGCGGGGCGGCTCGCTGTCAGGAACAGGGGCTCAGAGGAAATTAAGACAAAATAAGACACGGAAAGTCCGTGTCTTGTCCGCAAATCTATATTGGCAAATGGTGATAACAAAGTCTTGATATACAGGGAAAAATAGGCTATACTACCTGTTGGGGCTGGGGCGAATCCATTGTGCGGCTTTGGGCCCAAGACCCCGGAAACCTTGTTCTATGGAGGGGAAGCGTTTATGCGGTTCATGGAAAACAAAAAACTTGCCGCGAGAATCGGAATTGCCACAACGGTTATCACTTTGGTTGGGATGACATTGCTCTGGCTGGCCGTGGCCACCAACGCCGCGTCTGTGGTCAAAAGCGACATCACCAACCAGATGACTGACGCCGTGGAGTCTAGGGCCGCCATCATTGATACGTATGTGCTCTCTGCGGAGGAATACATGACTGCCTTTGCCCTGAGCCGTGAAGTCCGTGACCTGCTTTTGAACCCGGACGACCCGGTGCTGCTGGCTCGGGCACAGGAATATACGGAGGACTTCGCCGCCGTCAAAGGGGTGTTTGAAGGCCTTTACATAGCCACCCCGGGCACCCATGTCCTAACCCATACCTCCCAGGGGGCCATCGGCATGACAACCCGGTCGGGGGACTCCCTTAAAAGCTTCCAGGACACCATTCTGGCCCGGCAGCAGCTGACCAATCTGGGCATTATGCAGTCTCCCGGCACCGGCAGTATGATTCTGTCCATGTATTACCCCATCTTTGAGGGGCAGCGGTGTATCGGTTATGTGGGAGCCGGCGTCTACGCCAGCCACCTGATGGACTCGCTGCTGAATTTAAACATCAAGGGCCTGCCCAACAGTGAATACGTATTTTTGAATGTGGACACCGGAGTCTATTTATACCATGAGGATGACGCGCTGCTGAACACTGCGACCACCGACGCCGGATACCAGGAAATTATCCAGCGCATCCAAACAGACGGCGGCACACAGGCCAATACATATTCCTATCGAGATGAAAACGGGGTCAGACAGCTGGTGGTATATAAGTTCCTGAAGGACAGAGGCTGGGTCTTTATGGTCCGGGACAATGCCACAGACGTATATGCCGCCGTGACCACCGTGCGCATTTTGGTGGGCGTACTGTGTGCGGTCACAGCTGCCGCCGTAATTCTGCTTACCCTTTTGCTTTTGCGGCGGGAGGGCAGGGAACTCATGGTGGTGGAGCGGGCCATCGGCCGCCTGGGAGAGCTAAACCTCTCCGCCGACCAAGAGTTGGAGCCCTTTTACGGCCGGTCGGATGAGGTTGGCATGATTGCCCAGACCACTCACCATGTCTGCGCCTGTCTGCGGAAGACAATTGATGATGTGGGCCGCATCTTGGGCGAGATGGCCGACGGAAATCTGGCTGTCGACGTCGCAGAGAACGAGTCCTATTATATCGGCGATTTTAAAGTCCTATCCGCCAGCCTGCAAACCATCCACGCCAATTTGGTAAACGTGATCCGCGACATCTCTCAGGTGGCCGGCCAGGTGGGCGCCAGCGCGGGTCGGGTTTCTGCGGACGCGCAGGCGCTGGCCCAGGGCACGACGGAACAGGCCGCCTCGGTCGACGGACTTATGACAAATGTGACCGCCATCACCTCTCAAATTCAGACCAGCGCTGTGCGCTGCGGCAGCGCCACCGAGCTGGTGGACCGAGCCACCGATTATGCGGTGGAGGCCGACGCAAAAATGGAACAGCTGACCACAGCCACCAGGAATATTGACCAATCCTCCGCCCAGATCGGCAGCATCATCAAGACGATTGAGGATATCGCGTTTCAGACCAACATTCTGGCCCTGAACGCCGCTGTAGAGGCCGCCCGTGCCGGAAGTGCGGGAAAAGGCTTTTCTGTCGTTGCAGACGAAGTCCGCAATCTGGCCGCCAAATCCGCTGAGGCTGCGCAGAATACCAACGACCTGATCAGTCGGTCTATTCAGAGCGCCAAAACCGGCACGGAATCTACGGATTTGGCCGTATCCGCCATGCAGGATATCAACAGCTGCATCCAATCCATTAAAGCGTTGATGGATGAGATCGCCGCCGCCAGCGTTCAGCAATCGGGGATGATCTCACTGGTTGAAACCGGAATCAAAGAAATCTCGGCAGTGGTTCAGAATAACTCTACCGCTGCGGAAAAAAGTGCGGCGGTTTCCAAGGAACTGTCCCAGCAGGCGCAGACTCTGAACAATCTTATCAGCCGTTTCCGAATTCAATGAACAGTCTGCGGGGCGTTATTTCCGCCGCCGTATTTCCGATATGCTTTTATCCAATGGGCCTCCGTTCATCCGAACGGGGGCCCATTTTCGTTCCGGATTGCCCAGACAGGGCGCCCGCACACCGGTTACCCTTTCAGGCCGCTGGTGGCGATGCCCTGGACGAACTTCTTCTGGAAGATGAGGAACACGATAATCACCGGGATCAGGGACACCACGGAGGCGGCCATAATGAGGCCGTATTCGGTGGAATACTGGCCCATAAACATCCGAATACCCAGCTGGACGGTCTTCAGCTCGGTGCTGTTCAGGTAGATCATGGGACCCATGAAGTCGTTCCAATTGGTGACGAAGGTGAAGATCACCAGGGTGGCGATGGACGGCCCCATCTGGGGCAGCACGATCTTCCGGTAGATGCCGTACTCGCTGAGGCCGTCGATGCGGGCGGCCTCCAGCAGCTCGTTGGGAATCCCCATGCAGAACTGCCGCAGAAGGAACACGCCGAAGGCGTCGAAGGCGTGGAGCAGGATCAGCGAGGCGTGGGTGTCCACCAGGCCGAACTTGTTCATCATGCTGTACTGGGGGAGCATATACACCTGCCAGGGCACGGCGATGGTGGCCACATAGATGAGGAACAGCAGGTTGCGGCCCCGGAACTGGCATTTGGCGAAGCCGTAGGCGGCGAAGGAGCAGGTGAACACCTGGATGACGGTGGTAATGACGGTGATCTTGAAGGTATTGAAGGTGAACTGGAGCATGGGCACCTGGTCCCAGATGCGCTGGTAGTTGCTCCAGGCCGGGTTGCTGGGAATCCACTCGATGGGGATACGGAACACGTCCTTGTCCAGCTTCAGGGAGGCGGACAGCATCCACACCAGCGGCAGCAGGGTGGCGACGCAGATGAGAATCAGAACGGCGTACAGGACGGCCTTTTTCCAGACCGGCGTTTTATTCAGCATGGCGGTCCCCTCCCTCACTCATTGGAGAATTTCTTTTCCAGCCGGAACTGGATCAGGGTGATGACCGCCACGATGGCGAACAGCACCATGGCCGCGGCGCTGGCCCGGCCGTAGTCCCAGGACACGAAGGACTGGTTGTAGATGTACTGGGACAGCAGGGTGGTGGCGGTGCCGGGCCCACCCTCGGTGAGGGCGTAGATCAGGTCGAAGGACTTGAAGCTGTTGATGGTGAGCATCATCACCACAAAAAAGGTGGCGTTGCCCAGCAGGGGCCACTTGATCTTCCAGAACCGCTGCCAAGCGCTGGCCCCGTCGATCATCCCGGCCTCCACCAGGGAGGTGGGCACGTCCTGGAGGGCGGCCAGGTAGATGATCATGTAGTAGCCCATGTTTTTCCAGATGTTCACGATAATTACCCCGGGCAGGGCCCACTTGGTGGAGGCAAACCAGCCGGGCACGTCGGTGACGCCCAAGAAGCGCAGCATCTCATTGATCAGGCCCATATCCTTCTGGAAGAGCATCTGCCACACGGCGGCCACCGCCACCACCGAGGCCACATAGGGGAAAAAGATGGCGGTGCGGAAGATGCCGATGCCGGCCAGCTTCTGATTGATGAGCACCGCCAGCCCCAGGGCCAGCAGCAGGGTGATGACCACGGAGCACACAGTGAAGATGAGGGTCTTGACCACCGCCTCCTGGAATATCTTGTGGGTGAAGATGTACTTGAAGTTGTCCAGCGCCACGAATTCCATTGGGGTGTAGCCGTCCCACTTGTTGAAGCACAGCCAGAAGGTGAAGAGCACCGGGATAAGGATGAGCACGAAGAAGCCGATGAAGTTCGGCGTGATGAAGGACAGGCCCTCCAGGGTCCTGCGCTGGTTCAGGGTCATGCCGCCCTGCTTGGCGGGCGGGGCCTTTTTCCCCGCCGTCTCCTTGACCGCCATAGATTTTCTCCTCCTTTTCCTGCATGTGGGAAGGGGCAGGACCAGCGTCCTGCCCCTTTTAATCACGGGTTATTGGTTTTTCAGCCCTGGATGGACTTGGACTGCTCGGCCATGTCGGCCAGGACGGTGTCCAGGTCGCTCTCGCCCAGCATGATGAGGCTGTGCTGCTCGCCCAGCATCTGGTTGACCTCGGAAACCTTGTCGGCGATGGGGCGGTCCAGAGCGATGTTCTTCACCTGGAGGGCCTCCAGGGCGCCCTCGGGCATGCCGTCCACCCCGGCCACTACCTTCAGGGTGGCGTCGTCCAGCATGGCGGGCACGCCGCCCAGGTTGGCCACGATCCCGGCGCCCTCAGCGCCGCACACGAACTTCACGAACTCCCAGGCCAGGTCCTTGTTCTCGCTGGCCTCGTTGATGGCGATTGGGGTGGTGGAGCCAACCACGTAACCGGCGTCCACACCTTCGGGGTGGGGCAGGGTGGCAATGCCCCAGTTGACGGAGCTCTCACCCTTGTTGATCTTGTCGATCATGGTGGCGGCAAACCAGGTGCCCATGGGCATCATGGCCACGGAGCCGTCGGGGAACACGCTGTTGTAGTGGAGGTTGGCGGTCTTCAGAGTGCCGAAGTCCATGCAGGTCTTGTCGTCGTTCTGCATCCGCAGGGCCATCTCGTAGTAAGGCTTGAAGAAGCTGTAGTCGGTGTCCATGATGGTGTGCTGGCCGTCCTGCACCGCCCAGTTCTCAATGCAGGCCTGCCAGGTGTGGAAGTGGGCGCCGTACTTCTTGTCCACGCCCTCGCCGGAGGTCACCTTCTTGGCCAGCTCCTCGAACTCGGCCCAGGTCATGTCGTTGGAGGGGTACTCCACTCCGGCGGCATCAAAGATGTCCTTGTTGTAGAACAGGGCGTAGTAGTCGGTGCGGAAGGGGATGGCGATCTGCTTGCCGTCAATGAGGAAGTTGTCGGCCAGACCGTTGTAGGAGGCCAGGTCCACGCCGTCCTTGGAGACGTAGCCGCTCAGGTCGGCCATCTGGCCCCGCTTGGCGATGGGGTAGATGGTGTCGGCGTCCTTGATCCAGAACACGTCCACCTCGCTGCCGCCGTTGAGCATGACGGACAGCTTGGTGCCGTAGTCGGCGGAGGGAATGTCGATGATATCTACGGTGACGCCGGGATTGGCGTCTTTGAAGGCATCAATGACAGCGGAGAAAGCGGGCTGGGTGGCCATGTCCCACAGGGACACTTTCAGGGTGCCGGTGAGCTCGGCGGGCTCATTGGGGGCAGTGCTCTCGGTAGAGGAAGGGGTGGAGTTCTGGGGGGCCGGGGTGGCGGTGGGGTCGGGCTTTCCGGTGGAGCAGCCAGCCAGCAGGCTCAGGCACATGGCGCCCGCCAGGGCAAGAGACAGGATCTTTTTCATGGTTTTCACTCCTATTTTATGTAGTTTTGCAGGGCTTTCTCTTTATGAACGAATTGTAACCCTTTTGGCTCCATGTGTAAAAGGCAAAAACTACAGGAAACTATTACGAATCTTGCCGGCTGTTTTCCGGCAGACTGAAAATTTCTCGAAAGCTGCACTATTCTACAAAGCCGGTTGCGTGGGCCGGGGAAATGCGATATACTTTATGTTATCATAGCGGGGATTGGAGGCGCGGTATGGAGAAAAAACGTTACTGGGGCATCCGTTCCAAAATTATCCTGTGCACAGTGCTGTGCGTGGTGGCGGTGGGGCTGGGCAGCAGCCTGTACCTCTACCAATATATGCAGGGCATCATCTCCGATAAGATCTCCCAGATTGACGGACTCAACGCGGGCACCATTTCCGCCAGACTGGACGATTCTCTGGAACGGGTACGCACCCTCCAGGTCTACTGCGGCAACTCCGGGCGGGCGGCAGAGGCATTGAGCCATACTCCGGGCGCGCCCGGCGCGGCATCCGCCGCCCTTACCGCTCAGACCGCCTTGAACGCCTACCTGCGAACCTCCCCGATCGACAGCTACATCAACCGGTTGGTCCTCTTTAACGAGAGCGGCGTATGCGTCAGCGCCGTCACCGTCTACGACGGAGCTTTGCAGGACTTACCCCGTCTGCTGGCGTCAGAGCAGTTCCGGGACTGGAAGGCGGGGGATAAGGTCCCTTTTTCCCGGCTGTACCCCTCTTTGAATCTCCGGGGCGCGGATTGCTTTGCCCTGTTCGCACCGGTGTATTCCCACACCTCCGAGGGGCAGGTGGGCTGTGTCTACATCGAGCTGAACCCCAGCCTCATCACCGACGTGCTGGCCCCTTACAATGATTTGAATCTCTTTTTTGTCCAGACAGCGGAAGGGGATCGGCTCACTACCCCAAGGGCCGCGCCGCTGGTGGAAACCCTGTCCGCCCAGGCCGCCCAGGGGGACGAGTTTCAGTATGATGGCGTGGTGTATGCCCTCCAGCGCCACCCCATGGCCACACAAGGGCTGGTGCTGTCCAGCTGCGTCAACCAGACTCAGCTCCAGGCCGCGAATCACGACATACTATTCTCTGCGGTGACGGTGGTCTGGATGATTGTGCTCATCGCGGTCTTTGTGCTCATCCTGCTCACCCACTACATCACCACCCCCATCCGCCGTATCACGGAGAAGATCAACCGTATCGCCCTCAATGATTACTCCTTCGACCCGGAGCTGGAGAAGCCCCGCAGTGAAATGGGCGAGATTGGGGCCCGGCTCAACGAGCTGGGCCTGGGGTTCCGGCAGCTTTTGTCCGAGACCATCGCACTGCATGACGAGCGGGCCAAAATTGAGATGGATCTGCTCCAATCCCAGGTGAATCCTCATTTTTTGTATAATACCCTGAATTCTGTCCACTGGATGGCGGTTGTGCAGAAAAACACCGGCATTGAGAAGATGGTGAAAAGCCTGGTGCGCCTGCTGAAAAACATCAGTAAGGGGGTGTCGGACAAAATCACCCTGGCAGAGGAGCTGGCCCTGCTGGACGACTATGTCAGCATCCAGTCCATCCGCTATATGGGGGCCTTTGAGTACCGCTGCCGGGTACCGGAGGAGCTGAGGCGGTACAAGGTCATCAAGTTCACCCTCCAGCCCCTGGTGGAAAACGCCATTTTCCACGGGGTGGCCCCCAAAGGCTCCTTTGGCGTCATTACCGTGGACGCCTTTGAGGAGGGCGATTTTTTAGTGCTCACCATTGCGGACGATGGGGTGGGCATGACGGCGGAACGGGCCGCCGCCTTGCTGTCATCCGGGGAACGGGTGGCTCAAGGTTCCATGACGGGCATCGGCCTGGGCAATGTGAACCGCCGGCTGAAGCTGGCCTACGGCAGGGGCGCCGGACTCACCATCGATAGTGTGGTGGGCGAGGGAACCACCGTGTCCGTGCGCATCAGCAGAGAGGGCGACGAATAGAGGCCGACAGGCCCAATGGGAGGAGAGCTTATGTACCGTGTCTTACTGGCCGATGACGAGCCTATCATCCTGTCCGGTCTGCAGTCCATGCTCAGCTGGGAGCGTTTAGACTGCGCGGTGTGCGGCGCCGCCCGAAATGGGCGGCAGGCTCTGGAGCTGGTGGAAGCCCGCCGCCCGGACATTGTGATCTGCGACATCAACATGCCCTTGCTCACCGGATTGGAGCTGCTGGAAACCTGTGCGGAGCGGTTTCCGGAGATTGTGTTTGTCATGCTTACCAACCACCAGGATTTTCATATGGCCCAGCAGTCCCTGCGCCACCGGGCCGTGGACTATTTGTTAAAAATCGAACTGGACCAGGAGAAACTGGAACGGTCCGTGGGTCTGGCCATTGACGAGAGGAAGAAACGCCGCCGCTTATTCCAGCCCGTCCCCGTTCGGTCGGATGCGGACCCGGCGGAAGCCGCCGTCCGGCACGCCGCCATGCTGCTCTCCCCGGAAGGCGGATACGGTACGGAGCAGGCCATCACCGCGCTGGAGGCATTGGGGGCGGGGAAGGGCTGCGCTGTGGTGCTGCTGATGATGGACTACGCCGCCATTCCCAATATCGCCTCTTTCAGCCGGGAGGAGCGCGCCCGGCTGTTCAGTTTTCATCGGAATCTGGTGCTGGATACGGCCCAGAAGGTGTTCCAGGGATTAGGCTGTGCCCCTCTGCCTCCCGGGTCCGGGGAGGGTACGGCGGCGCTCTTTTTGTGGGGGCTGGAGGATGACCGGCCCATCGCTCAGTTCCAGGCCCGGCTGGCCGCCGCGTTTCGGGATATCTCCCAGATGAGGCTGAGCGTTCTGGCCACGGGAGTGCTGTCCGGGCAGGAGCTGGCCGGACTGCGGCTCCAGACGGAGCTGCTGCGCCGGGAATATGCGATCTCCCCCCGGCCCTTCCTGTGCTATTCCCAGTCCATGGGCCGGGGAGATTATGTGGCCGCCGCCAAGCGGTATGTGGAGGATCATATTCTGGAACGGGTGCTGGTGCAGGACGTGGCCGCCGCCATAGGCATCACCCCCAATTACCTGTCCAGCCTGTTCAAACGGCAGCTGGGACAGAACTTCATGGACTACGTCAACGCCACCAAAGTGAAGTACGCCTGCACCCTGCTTCAGGACGGAACCCGCATGGTTTACGAGGTGTCCCATATGTTGGGTTACGACAACGCCTATTACTTCACCAAGGTGTTCAAACGGTACATGAAGATGACGCCCACGGAATATCAGTCGGAATTTTCCGCCAAATAGGCGGTCCCGCCCTTAGGCGCTGTTTGAAAATTGGGAATATGCCCAACGGCGAGAGATTTTTTCGCCAGACGAAGCCAATTTGACGCAGGAATACTTGGTGTATTCCAAGAAAAATTGGCAATGTATGGCGGGAAAAGAGCCTCCGCTTGGGTATGTTAACAATTTTCAAACAAGCCCTAGGTACGATTGCGAAAAGTGAGGGAGACCAGCCTGTGGCTGGTCCCCCGGAATGAGGAGCGGTGGTATGCTTGGACCACCGTATCATCGTCCGACAAAGCCGCTTGTTTTATCGGAGATGTAGCAAAATGAAGTTCGATGTCCCGCTTACGCCTGATCCTTTTTATACTTGCGGAGCACCAGGAATTCCGCGCCAGCCAGCAGCACCAGCAGTACCACGTCCGCAGCAATGAACATCTTAACCCAGGTGGGCATACCGCCCTCGCTGTACATGGCGTTGGAGTTGGCCTGGGCGTAGAGGTTCTCATGGGCGGCTTCCCGCAGGGCGATCACAGTGCCCACCTGATCCGTATTGTGGAGCAGCTCCGGGTTGGCGGCGAAGGACAGGCCCTTGGTCAGGCCGGTACGGATGCCCCGGTTCAGATCCATATAGAAGTCGGCCAGCGGGTCCATGGCGTCGGTATTAACCGCGCCGTGGAAGCCCCACTCCTCCCGGAGCACGTTGACCAGCAGGGACTCGCAGCTCCCGGCCCACTCCGCGCCCACGCTGTTAAAGGAGCTCATGACGGCGGTGCACTTGCCGTCTTTGAAGCCCTTCTCAAAGCCCTTCAGATAGATCTCCCGCAGGGCCTGCTCGGTGGTCCAGGTGCACACACCGTTGGTTCGGTTGGTCTCCTGGTCGTTGAGGACGAAGTGCTTGACATAAACCATAACGCCCTTTTCCGTGGCGCCCTGGACCTCCAGCCCGCCGATAATGCCGGAGAGTGTTCCATCCTCAGAATAATACTCAAAGTTTCGTCCGGAGAAGGCGGTGCGGTGAATGTCGATGCCGGGGCCGTACCAGCCGGTGGTGTCCAGTTCGCCGCACTCAATGCCGATTTGGGCGCCCCGGCGGTAGGCCAGATCCTTGTTCCAGGTGGCGGCGATCATGGTGGCGGCGGGATAGGCGGTGCCGGAGTTGGCGTTGAACATACTGGAGATACCGGCGGGGCCATCGCTGTCCACGGACTCGGGAGAGCTGATGGACGGCATAGCGGTGCTCTTGAAGCCCCCGTCAGTGACCATATTCACCATCTCGTCCACGGTGAGCTGGTCCAGCAGGTTGTTCCACTTGGGGTCATCGTAGTCCAGTCCCACCATGTCGGCCAGGGTAAGTCCGTTCTTTGCCCCGGTAGTGGGCATGGCGGCGTTGGGGTCGTCGTAGTCGGCGGGGTCGAAATTGTTCTTGCACTGGTAGACGGCCATCTCCTCCGCGGTCATCTCCAAGCTGGCGGGGGCAGCGGTGGCCTCGTCGTAGTTGGCAAAGCCGTCCTTCCGGCTCAGGTAGGTCACATGGCCCCGGGCCTGGTCAAAGTGGTTGACGGCGGCCACGTGGTCGCTGTCCCGTTTGCCGTCGTGGCTGTCGTCATAGACGCGGTCGGCGTCCACGGTGACGGTGCGGGAGTCCACCACAGTGTGGGAATCGGTGTTGAGGGAGACGATGTACTCGCCCTTCTCCAGCACGTAGCAACCGTGGCCCAGGTCGTCGTAGGAGGCCATGTCCTCATAATCGAAGGTGATTGTGACCTTCTCGGAGCTGCCGGGCTGGATGAGGCCGGTCTTGGCGAACTCCACCAAGTTGGCGCTGGCCTTCTCAATGCCGCCGTTGGTGTAGGGCGGGTTGAAGTAGATTTCGGCCACGTCCTTGCCCGCCGCGCTGCCGGTGTTGGTGACGGTGATCTCAATGGTGATGGTTTTGCCGTCGTCGGTGAAGTTGCTGATCTCCCGGTCAAAGGTGGTGTAGCTCAGGCCGTAGCCAAAGGGATACTGAACCGTTTTGTCATAGTCGATCAGCCCTTCCACGGCGGCGGTCTCGTAGAACTTGTAGCCCAGGTAGATGCCCTCCACGTAGTTGACAAACTTGGCGGTATTGGCGTCGGAGCCGGTGATCTGGCTGGAGTTGGAATAAGTAAAGTTGCCGAAGTTGTTGGCGGTGGGGGTGGCCTTCAGGTCATAGACCCAGGTGTCGGTGGTGCGGCCGGAGGGATTTACCGCGCCGGACAGGATCTCGCCCAGGGCGTCGAACCCGTTGACCCCGGTGCCGGCCACCCACAGCGCCGCGTCCACATTATACTCGTCCACCCAGCCCATCTCCATCACGTTGGAGGAGTTGAATACCACATAGACATTGTCAAACTCACTGGTGACCCGCTCCACCATCTGGCGCTCCCGGTTGGTGAGTTCCAGATAGCTCTTGCTGGAATCAATGTCGTCCTCCTGGGTGGAGTACACCACGTCGCCGCCCATTTGGGACTTGTTATAGGTACACTCGCTGGAGTACACATCGGGCAGGTCCATGCCCTCGCCCCCGGCCCGGGTGATGACGATGAGGGCAGTGTTGGAGAAGCTCTTGGCGTCCTCGAACACGTGGGCGGCATCATATTCGTCCATGGTGGGCTGAACCACGGTCCAATCCACCTCACCCATGCCAACCACCGGGCGTTTGGAACAGTAATCCACATAGAACTGGCTCAGCTCGTCGTTCAGGGTAAATCCTGCGTTCTTCAGCCCCTGGAGCAGGGTGACGGCAGTGCTCTCGTCCACGCTGCCTGACCCGGTGCCGCCGTACATGGGCATGGTGCTGCCCCAGCCGAACACGTTCAGCTTGGCGTCCTTGCTGATGGGCAGGGGAGAATCCCCATCGTTTTTCAGCAGGACGATGCCCTCTTCCGCGATCTCCTTGGTGAGGGCAAGGGAGGCGGCCTTGGTCTCATCGGTGAGGCCGCTGGAGTCGGCCAGTACCTGGTTCAGCAAGGAGTATTCGGTGCCCAGACAGATCCAGTTCACCGCCACAGCCACCACCAGCACCGCCGCGATGAGGGACTGCCAGCGGATCATAGATTTCTTGGCCTTGGGGAGCTTGATCACCGCGATGCTGACGGCGATGGCGGCCGCGATGGCTACGCCGATCAGGATCAGCTGCCAGCGGCAGGCATAAATGTTGCTGTAAATGTCCTCAATGGATACGGCTACCGCGCCGCCGAACAGCAGGTTGTAGACCTTTTGATAGATCACAAAACCGATCACCGCCGCGATTGCGATGACAATTGCCGGGATCAGCCAGCCCGGGAGTTTTTTCTTCTCGTTCATGGTGTCCTCCTTGTCACAGTCGCGCTCCGTTGCGCGTTCCCTCATTTTGCTCACTGGCGGGACGCCGGCCCAACGTCCCGCCCAAACCCTGTCCGCTGCGGAATCTGCCGTCAGTGTATCATCCCTCTCGGATGTTGTCACGGCTTTGGGAACGAATGGCCCGCATATGGAACGAATGGAGTGAAAGCTCCCAGTTGACACGCTCCTTCCGTCCCATTATACTGAATCCGAGAGGAGGGGACGGCATGGAGCTGGAGTGCTGGCAGGCCGCCGCGTGCGAGGACAACCTGGGCGCCCTGGACCTTATCCGGGAACAGCTGGAGGGAGCGTTCCACGCTCAAAAGCTGCCCATTGTATTGGACGCCTATTCCGATCCCCGGATGCTGCTGAAGGCGGTGGGGGACGGGCGGCGGTACGACCTGTTCTTTCTGGATATCGATATGCCGGGGCTCAACGGCATCGAGCTGTGCCGGAGGCTGCGGGCGGACGGCTCCCGGGCCCTGGTGGTGTTCATCTCTGGGAAAGAGGAGTTGGTGTTCCAGACCTTCGAGGTCCGGCCCTTCCGTTTTGTGCGCAAAAACCATTTCAAAGAGGAGCTGCCCCAGCTGGCCCGGGACATCTCCCAGGAACTGCGGGGACGGACGGAGCGTTCCATCGTGGTGGCGGAGCCCCACTCCAAGCGGCTGTATACCTTTGAAACCCGGAGCCTCCTCTACGTCGAGGCCCTGGCCAAGGACTGCCGCTTTGTCACCGCCGCCGGGGAGACGATCCTCACCGCCCGGCTTATGGAGCTGGAGGAGCGTCTGCGGCCCCACGGCTTTGTCCGCTGCCACCGCAGCTACCTGGTGAACTGCCAGTACATTTTCAGCATACAGAAGGACACCGTCACCCTGGATGACCGCACGGAACTGCCCGTGAGCCGAGGGCGGGCGGGGGAGCTTCGGGAAGCGTTCTTCGCCTATGTGAACGGGGGAAGCGCGTGATGGATGAACTTTTGCGCTGGTCTGAGGGGATTGTTACCTTCGCCCTTGTACTGGGGACGCTGGTCTTGGCCTGCAAACACCGCCGGAGCTGGCCGCAGTGGCGTTCCATGCTGCTGTGGCTGGTGCTGTTCGGCGGAACCTACCGCCTGCTGGAGGCGGTGGCCGACAGTTTTGTGTTTTATCTTGCGGCCCTGTTTCTGTGCGCCCTGTCCTACACGCTGGTGTTCCAGCAGGGGGCACTCTATCATCGGATCTGCCTGAGTGTTGTGAGTATATTCAGTATCGTCACGCTCAAAACGCTGGTGATGTCCCTGAACTCCCTACTCTCCGGTGTGTCGGAGATGGGTGCCAGGGCCATGACAGCCCCGGACTATCTCTTGTTCTACCTGGTGTATCTGCTGTGCGCCGCCTACCTGGCCCGGTTTTACCCAGACAAGCAGACCCATCTCCCGCCCCGGTATTGGATTTTGTTCGCGGCATCCACTGCCTTTTCCGCTGTGATGGTCTATCTGTCCATTGAGTTCTCCATATCCACAGCTATCAGCGCGTCCCTTTCTGCCGCGCTCTACCTGGTGAACCTGGGGCTGATTCTGCTGATCTACTATCTCACCTATTTGGTGTCGGAAAACTATGCTCGGGTACTCCAAGCCCAGGCGGTAGAACAGCGCCAGCAGAACCAGATCGAGCAGCTCCAGCACACCTCGGACATGATCGACAGGGTGCGCCGGGAACGGCACGAGCTGAAAAATACCTATTTCTATATCGACGGGCTGGTGAAAACCGGGCGTTACCAGGAGCTGGAACGATATTTGGATACGGAACTGAGTGCCCGCGTCACCAGCATGGAGGAATTTCAGACGGGGAACGCCCTGGTGGATCTGTTGCTGACCCAGAAAGCGGGGGAGGCCCGACAGAAGGGAGTCCACATCATGACCAGCGTGACCCTGACGCCGGAGCTGTCCGTTAAGGAGGAGGATCTGTGCGCCCTGCTGGCCAACTTGCTGGACAACGCCATTGAGGCCAGTGATGGGGAGGCCCATGGGGACGTACAGCTGTTTCTGGACCATGTGAAGGGCTATCTGCGTATCCGGGTACGCAACCGGATAGAGGAGGATGTGTTGGAGAAGAACCCGGACTTGCTGACCACGAAGGAGGATCGCGGGCACCACGGCATCGGGCTGTCTGTGGTGCGTTCCATTGCGGCGAAGTATCAGGGGGATTTTCAGGCGCGGTGGGAGAATGGTTACTTCTGTGTGACGGTTATGCTATTATCCAATTGAACCTGCTAAAGGGATGGCCCTGAGAGACGGCATCGTTCCAGCAAGAAAACCCCGCATTAAAATTTTTGAATAGCAAAAACTCCTGTCTGTGCAAACAGATGGGAGTTTTTCATAAAATTATAAAATTGTCCCACTTTCTCCCCCGCTATCTGTCGTTTACGTGTCTTCGGTACCGATTTGTCAGCCGCCAATTTGATGTCAACGCCAATCTGAAATTGTAAGAAAACGCCGAAGAAATTTTGTCATTTTTTGGCAGGTAGATAAGAGAATCAGTTATTTCCTTGCAGGAAAAGAGTATTTACGATTTGCTGTTTCTGGCGTATAAATTCCTTGCGTTCTTTCAGGCGGTAAGACTCGCCCTTGATGTTGATCACGGTACAATGGTGCAAAACACAGTCCAGGATAGCGGAGGCGATGGTGACGTCGGCAAAGACCTCATTCCACTGGGAGAACGTCTTATTGAAGGTAAAGACGGTGGACATTTTCTCATACCGCCTGACAATGAGCTGAAAGAACAGGTTTGCGCCTTGGATATCCATAGGGAGGTAGCCGATTTCGTCAATGATGAGCATCCGTACTTGGCCAGAACCTTGAGCTTGTCCGGCAGGCAGTTCTCAAAATGTGCCTTCTTGAGCTGCTCAATGAGCTGGTGGCAGTTGACATAGTAGGTAGAGAAACGGTGCTGTGCCGCCACAAGACCCAGAGCCGAGGCCAGATGGGTCTTGCCTACACCGGGCGGACCTCGTCAGAAGAAATTCCGCTCCGTTCCCGCCTGCGGCGAGGACTACGCCCGCTTTATTCCTTCTTCCTCTCCCCACGCGACCCGCTTCGCTGGGCCCGCGCGGGGGCCCCATTTACGTGCTCCGCATTTTCCAGGAAGCGCATGGCAGCCAGCTCGTCGATTTGGCGCTTGTCGATGGAGGGCTGGAAGGAAAAGTCAAAGTCGTCCAGGGTCTTCTTGATGGGAAAGCCGGACATCTGGATTTGCTTCTCATAGGCCCGTTTCCGCTTGGATTTGGCCTCCTCCGCAAAGATATGGTCCAAAAGGTCCACAATATTGAGGTTTTCCGCCACCGCCCGTTCCAAGTAATTGTCCAGGATTTCCAGTGTGTTTTTCATCTTGAGGGCTCCAGGTTTTCTCTCAGCCTGTCCGGCTCTGAAATACCCTTTACCGCTCCGCCCCCCGCTTCGCAGACGTCTGCGGCGGACAGGGTATTCCTCGCCTCCGAGCACGACCCGCTCCGCTGGGCTCGGGCTCGGTTAGATACCGCGGCCTATGCCGCCTTGTGGCCTAACAGCTAATGCTTCCCCTCGCAATACGCTGCCACTATGTCATTGAGGGCTGCAGCTGCCTCGTCGGGACAAACTTCGCTCCACTCGCCACACCCTTCCGGGCATGGCTCGAACCACCGGGTTGCCCCTCCTCTCCAACCCGGAACCGCTTCCTTGGGTTCCGGGTTGATTTTTCAGCGCACAAAAAACAAAATCGCAGCCCAGCGAAGCGGGTGCGATTTTGGAAGGAGGCGCAAGGGAGCAGACGGAGTTTTCGCCACAGGCGGAAACGGAGTTGAGCGCACTTTGCGCCGACGCGGTGGCATGAACTTTGCCATTGACCTTATTACACCAAGGGACGCACGTCTCACCGGGTTTGCATCGATAAGCATCGGATAAGCATCAGAGATTTGAAAATTTTTACGGATTTTCTTTGGGTTAGGGGAACCCGAAGGTCATAGTTTACGGAAGAAGGAGCAGTTAAAAATGGGAACAATTTTGAGCAGTATGAAGCGCTGCTGGGAAGTGCGACTGAGACAACAGAAGCCTGTTTGAACACGGAGGGCGGAGCATTCTTGCTGGCCTGAGTTGGAGAACCGATTCGGGATCTGGTAGACAACGGCTATTGGCGGAAGCCCGCTTCCTTGTCACAATCTTCTCAATTCGCAAGTAGTATAAAACTATTTATAAAAATCAGCTCAGCGTCCTGCGAGCTGTTGATAACTTGGAATGGCGGCAGAAGCACAGCCAAAGATTTTGGCATAGCGGCAACCTTTTCAAAATTGCTCATGCCCCGTTTGTTCCTTCCTGGCCTTATGCCTCTTCCAATCGAAAGACTGTGGAATTCATATCCGGTCGATATTTGCATTGCGACTGAGTAGCGACTGTTATTTTAAATTTGAAATAATGGTCAATGGTTGCTTTTTTTCATGAATCTGGTATAATTGGTTCAATCATCTGAAAACAATTTTGGAGGAGTTCACAATGGCCGATACCTGTTTCATCGTACGCAATACGGAGCACGGCTGGGCGGAGGAAGGCCGGAAAATTATGCATAGTAAAGAGTCTTCTGTCACGGTGGTTACCTACCTCGAGAACAGAACGGCGCAAATATCCGCAGACGGGAGCGACGAGGACAGTGCAGCAGAACGTGAGCCGTCGGACATCATTCTCAGCTTGCAGTATTTTTTTCCGTATTGCGACCAGTACCTCAGGCAGGGAACGAACCGGCAGATCACGCTGATCGTGATCTGCCAAACCGCCGAGGATCGTGGTCGGGTTTGCTGTTATCTGCAGGGCCAGGAGGCGTGCCACACAGGGCTGTATCTATATGTGCCTATGGAAAACGGTTGGAAAGAGCTCACGGAAGAGCAATTGAAGGCATATATGGGCGAGGAAAACAGGCCGACCTCGAAAACCATAGGCGCACTCTGCTCATTGCTCCGGATCGGAGAGCCGTTGGAAAACAAGGCGCAGCAGCCCGTGTGCAAGGCAATCCCCTACGGCAAGCTGGCGGACGCCGGCAATTACTATACCGGAGTGATTGAGGCGATGGCAAGCGGGCGGCCTGCGCCCGAGATGGCAGTCGGCGAGCAGAATGTACAACTGCAGCTGTTGCTGGAGGCAGGGAAAGAAGAATTGCTGAAAATCCCGCAAGAGTTGTCTGGGACACCGCAGGATAAAATGACCTCAGAGAAAAAGGACCAGCTTTGTAGCCAACTTTGGGAATACATTCGCCCCACACTACAACGTTTGCCGCTGTTGACGCAGGTGATCTGGGTGTACAGTCTGCGCTCCTCAATAAGCAGAAGGATCTCATGACCCTAGAGGGGGGCGACACCGTTCTTCACAAGGGCCCGATTGATCTTTCCCTTTGGGATGCGATTGCGTATGGCGAGGGAATCCTCCAGTTGCTGGAAAACTGTGCCCAGCATTCGCGGCACAAAGCGGGCTACTTTACGCTGTATTTCCACTATGTGGCGTTGCATCAGAACCGTGACATCGTCGAAGCGGCCGGACGAAGGGAGCAGATTACGCGGCGCTATCGTGCTTCGACCAATGAGTCGTTTCTGGGGGATGATGAGAAATTCTACGTGGAATTTAATATTACAGATATGGCAATGGAGGAGGGCGGTGCGGTAAAAGGAATCACGGTGCAGTCGAAAAAGCCGCTGGACAAGTTGTTTTTGGGCGAAGAGGTTACCATCCAGAACAAAGATGCCATCATCCATCACTACGGGATGCCGCTATTCCATAAAACGGTTCGTCTCAACCAGGGGCGCTTTTTGTGTGCTACGCCGATGGGACGCGACAAGGTCGCGTGTTACAACTCGGCGGAGAAATCCCCCGAGCAGAAGACCATTTCCGGGGGACAGGGCTGGACCTCTTATCGAATTTTGCTGCCCGTCACCTATCGGAAGAATAACGAGCTACCCGCCGCGCCTGCGCCGAAAGCGCGGCCGCTGCTTGACCCGTCGTTTTTGAATTATGACGTTCTGCCCTCCCGGTATGCCCACCGCCGTTTGGATCGCCGCGATTTCCAAAAGCAGTGGCAACGGGATGAGCGCCGGCAGGACGGAACAGGTCAGCCGGATAGCGCCGGGGAGAAGATTGTGCGGGTTAAGGAGGTTGAAAATTGGCTGAAGAAGGCGATCATTCGGGAGGAAGCAGACAAAGCGGTGTATCTGCTGGATATGCGAGGCCTGGATCTGGCGACCTTTGAGATTTTTACCAAGGGTTTGTTCTCCTATTTCGCGGGCCAGGGGCAGTTCTGGCAGCGACCCATCCTGTTTCGGATCCTGTTTCGGGATGAGTTTTCTCTGTGTGAGTTTTTGCGTCGGGCCGCGATCATTTACGGTTCCTTTGGCCAAAACGAGTGGATGGGCCACGTCCAGCTCGCACTGTGCGTCATGCCTGGCAGCGGTGCGACTGGAATGGTTGCCGACCAAGCGGAACATGCTGCGGGCGCAGGGCAGCCGATGGAGACCGGGAAGATCAGGCTTATTTTGGCGGGTAAGGGGCTGAAAGCGGCATATAATGCGGCCAAGCTGTTTTGCAGTATGATCGAAGCAACGCCCACAATCTGATTTCGCAAATCCGCTATTTAACCCGGACTGTGGAGGGACAGAAATCTGAACGCATCGCCGAGGATGAGGGAGGGCAGCCTCAGTTCCCCTTTGACCTGGTTCGGCGGGGGGATGCCGAGTCGCAGTTTTTGGAGCAGATGGATCGATACCTGAACCGTGACCTGCAGGGAGAGGGGTTGGGCTGTAAACTTTCCAATGCTCATATTCGCATCGGGTCCAAGTTCCATCTGAGGGATTTCTACGAAGCGGAGCTGCTGTTTCAGAATATTGGGTATACCTATCGGTTTGCATACCTTATTGCTGAAGACATCGTCCAGCAGCTGAAAACGGCGGAACCCGCTTGTAAAGAGCTCGTGCTGGTGGGTTATGAGAACTACTCGTCCGTGCTGGTGTCTCAAGTGATCGATTATCTGAAGAAAACCGAAGTCTCCAAACAACTCGACCTGTACCATTTGCAGTATCTGCGTAAAAACAGTGGGGAGGAGTATCTGAACGAGTTGTACGGCCCGTTTGATGCGCAGGAGGCGTGCTCCAGTATTTTTATCCTTCCTGTGGGTACCACGCTGTCCACCATATATAAGCTACAGAACACCCTGACACGAAGCTATCCGGGTGTGAGGTTCACTCCGATGAGAAGTTATGCGGTCATTGTGGTGGACGACAGCTCTGAACAGTCCAAGTCCACTGGGTACTGGAATCGGATCGAGGATGAGAGCTACCCGTCGGATCTCCTGCTGCAGTTGGAGCCGGAGCAACGGGGGCATCCTCCGTTGTTTGTGCGCACCTTTCTCATGCCCGGCACAGAGTGGATGGTTCCCACGCAATGCCCGGAATGTATGCTGGAGCGGGGAAAACTGCGCCCCCACGTTCCTCTGGGGCAGGTAGACAAGACCTCGACGATCCCCAACCTGATCTTCCCGCTGAAGCGGAAGGGGACGAAGGGAATCACCTTCTCCATCAAAGACAAAAAGGAAAACCAGCGGCGGCTGGAGGGCATGAGGAAATACGTCACATACGGCCATGTGTTGCAGACGCATAATCACTTCCAATTTTATATCGAATACAGCAGCTATTACGCTGAGGAGCACATTCAGTCCAGCTACAAGAACTGGCTCGACAGTTTACGCAAGGAAGTGGATATGAATTCCTTTAACATTGTGGTTTCCCCCCGATCCCACAATGACTGCCTTTTCGTAAAAGATGTTGTGGATAAGATTTTCTTACATAATCCATATTTCCTATTTTTGCCATTGGACACGGTTTACCGTGAGGATATACGTGCCAAATTCAGCTATATTACAGAGGAATACGCCGCTGCCTGTGCGGGAGATTTTCCACCAGCAGTCAACGTCTATTTTGTGGACTACACCTTGGTCAGTGGACAGACGTTACATAGGGGAGCGAATCTGGTCAATATGCTGTTGAGGGATAGTCGGATTAGGTTGAGGAATAACATTGACCTGTACCACAAGATTATCCTCCTGACAAACCGCAGCTCCTATGACACAATTGGGTATATGGTCCGGGATCCGCTGAAGGATTTCCATTCGTATGTTACGCTAGCAATCCCCACCTTTAACACCCAGCAGAACTATTGCCCAACCTGCGAGATGGTGGCGCTGTACCAGGAAATCGCGAAGTGTTGTGCCACAAATGATCTATATTGGTATTATCGCGACCTGGAGCAGAAGCATATGCTGCGTGCACCGGAAGAGTATGACGCGTGGAACAAGCAGACGTATGGCAGCCGGCCAAACTACCTGCGCTGTTTGTGCCAGTGGCTGTGCAGCGAATCCGGGTGGGCCTCTAGCCAAGAGGCCGCTGAGGGTCTAGCTGGCGCAATGGTACGTTGGGAGGAGATGCAGACTGGGGAGGAAACCCAGCGGTTGGAGCGGGTTTGGAATCTGTGCCTCGATAATCTGTATAAAGCCGGCGGCGACTGGACTGCGGCGGACCAGGCATTGGCCGCACTGCTGGAGGAGCGCACTTGGCGGCGAATGATCTGCACCCACAAAGCGATGCAGATACAGGAGGAGCTGGCCGCAGACGGCTGGCCGGACGGAGCCATTTACAGCAAGCTGCGCGCCCATCTGTACGGTGAACTGAGCGGGCTAAAGGGCCGCTTCCTCCAGAGAGAGTGGCTCATTTCCTACCTGAAGGTTTTTTCCAGGGGATATCTGGGTAAGTTGTTCCACATCCGCCAGGGCATCTATATGCTGCTAGAACTGTTGCTGCAGGAACTGATACGGCCTGAAACAGGGGGAACAGACGGCGGCTTAGACGAGTGCTGGAAAAAGTTTGGCGGGACGCAAAAAGATAATGAAGCATGGCGCACGCTGCTGTGCGGGGTGCTCCGAATCGACGAGAAACTGGGGGCGGAGGAACTGCTCCAGTTATACCAACTGTACCTCGTGATCGCGAGACGGCTGTGCGATCTGCAATCCAGCAGCCTTCTGACGTACGAGATTTTACAGGGCATTGACGGCTTTTTGAACCGGCTGCTGGCGGCCAAGGCAAAGCTGGACGGGAAGGACAAGCGCAAGCTTGCCCGGTTCATTACGCTGCCTTCCAGGAAGCAGATGCGGATGGACTATGTGCGGCTGGTCAAATGGTGCGCCATGTCCAGCGCAGAGGAATCCAAAGGGATCCAGATGCAGGAGTTGGCCGAAAGACTTACAAAAGACGGCGATGAGGACAAGAACGTCAGCATTTTAGATTGCCGCACTTTGGCTGACATCATTCGGATGGAGAACACCCGATTGATCTACACAGGTGTGAAGCGGCTGGATAAAATCTGCGAGCAGCAGGAGGACTGGACGGGCACAGTTCGGCAAGTGCAAAAGGCAAAAGAACGGTGCACAACGGAGCACGGTGAAAGGGAAGACGGGCATGGGAAGTACTATCTGCAGAATCCACTGTCCGACCTGTTCCAGTTTTTGGATAAGATTTTCCTGTCAAAGACTGACTATACCGACCAGCTCGCGGCAATGCTAAGGCTCTACCGGCAGATCCAGAAGATCAAGGACGGAAGCGGACTGGAGAGCAGGAAAAACTATATGGAGCTGTATGGTGAACTGTGTTTTTATATGTCGCGGATCGTGGATTATCAGAATTGTTGCGTGGTACACCGAAGGGGCGGGCAGAATCAGATAATAGCCCAATCGATTATGCTGACGAGGAACGACGATACCCTGCCCGGGGTGGAGTTCATAATAAAGGAAGCGGTCGAGAAGCAGTGCGAGGAGGGAATCGGGGAATTCCAAAACATAGACGAGGATAGCAAAAAATACTGCGGTCTGGTTGTTATGCTCCACCTCCAGCGCCGCGCCGGAGAAAAATACAAGCAGGCCGTATATCTGGTCTTTTGGACCCGGATTGAGGAGAATGACCGGCCCACCGCGGAGGGGAAATCCCTGCTTCTGTTCATGCGCCAGCCATTGCAGGAGCTACTGGAGCGTGACCTCTACGCATTGCATCATTTCAAAGTGAGTTATGAGGATGTGGCGCGGGTTGCGCCGGAAGCAGCGGAGTTGTGCATTCTGCATTTGACTGACCTGCATATTTCCGTTCAAAATGCCAGATCGGTCCTGCAACTTGTGGAAGACTGGAAAGATGAACTGAAAAAGGATAATCCGGATCTTCTCGTTATCACAGGCGACATTGTGCAGGGAAACAACACCGCAATTGACCTGGAGCAAAATTATCAGCAGGCAGGTAAGGTGATTAAGGCAATCGCGCAGGCGCTGTGGAGCGAAAAACGTTTGGACGAGCAGACGGTGTTACGTACCGACTGGAAAAAAGGATCATCATTATCCCGGGTAATCACGATTACGCGGCTATGAACGAACTGACCGCAACCCACACCCTGCGCGCCACCAATGGGGGTACCCCAGTGATGAAGGACGGCAGCCCCATGTCCCGCTTTTCCTACTTTATCCAGTTTCTCCAGGACTTTTTGGAGATCGATGTGAGCCAGAGCGTGCAGGATAACCTGAACGAGGTGCGGACATACCCGCAGCTGGGGGTGCGTATCGTAGCGTTGAACAGTGTAGCCCAGGTGGGACCCCTTCGGAATAACAAGATGCAGCTGGACTCCAATTATATTGAGAAGCTGGGGCAGAGTGAGCATCGGGGCGGCGGACAGCCGGACGTTATCAATATTGTTTTGAGCCACCATACGGCGTGCTACAAGCCGAATTATATTGTCGACCAGTATTATGAAAGCGGCATTTCCGAAGAACAGATCACCCAAGCGAGATGCTGTATCGAAAAATGCAGCGAGCTGCGGAACGAGTTGGAGCGGGCCGAAAATATGGGCGAGGACGAAATCAAAGAGTGCTTAAAACAGGGCAAGGCGGTAATGACGGCGCTGAGGGAGAAAGAGGGGTTCAAGAGCCTTGAAAGGAAGCATGGCCGCTCCGCGCTTTACTCGGATATCGACTATCTGATGCGCAACTGGAGTATACTGACCAATGAGCGCTGCCAACAAATCATTGCCGATTACCACCGGCATATGCTGATGTCGAAAAGGGATCGGACCGAATATCTGCGACAAATCAATAAGCTACAGACGGTTTATCCGTTTCGGATTATGCTGGGCGGGCACACCCACGCGGCCGGACGGGTGGATTGGGGCCCGGACGGGATGAAATCCCTCTGCGTGGAGGGGCCAAAGTTTTACGATGAGTCGACGGACCCGGCTGTCATTTGGTTTGGACGGCTGAAGATCAAGAGCAAGGAAGACTATGCATACACATTTTCCCGGGAACGGGAGTGTCGGTCATTGGAAGTGCCAAAATGGGCCGAGGATAAAGAGAAGACCGGAGAAAAATAATCAATGTTGGAGGTCGAGGACAATGAAGGTAATTAGCCCAAGCCATGAATTTATGGAGGGAATCAACGGCCAAGCGATTGTAAAGCGCCTTGAGCGCATTGGAAGGGTCTGTTACAAAAGTGAGGGAAGGATTACAGACACATCCTATGAGAAGTTTCTTGCCAATCTGCTGGTGAGAGGCCATGAATCTGTGATTGAACATGAAAAGGTAAGCGTGAAGATTGTCTGCGACCGTGGTGTGAGCCATGAACTTGTCCGGCACAGAATTGCAAGTTACAGCCAGGAAAGTACGCGCTATTGCAATTACAGCAAAGACCAGTTCGGTCATGAACTGACGCTGATCAAGCCATGTTTTTGGCGGGAGGACTCGGAGGCTTATACAGTCTGGAAAGAGACAATGGAAGAGATTGAGAAAAACTATTTTCGCCTGCTGGCTCTGGGCGCGTCTGCGCAGGAAGCGCGGAGTATTCTCCCCAACAGCTTGAAAACAGAAATTGTCATTACGATGAATATGCGTGAGTGGAGGCACTTTTTTAAGCTGAGAACCTCTTCTGCCGCGCACCCGCAGATGAGAGAAGTTGCGAACGCCCTGCTGATTGACTTCCAGGTCCACATCCCGGTTCTATTTGACGATATTGAGCCGTATGTGGAGGAGAAGGTTTGACGGAAAAGTGTATGGACGATTTGAAATATTTTTGGCTGCCTGGACGGTTGGTTTTGGACGAATTATTAGAGGAGTTTGCACAGCTTTATTCTGAGCATTATGGAAGATGGAGCCCGCAAGCACCCTCTAAACAGGGAGAACACATTAAATTATCACGAAATCGATTGAGGGAATGGCTCTGTGAGGATTCTGCTGTCTATTATGCTACTGGTCGGGGACAGGTTGTTGGCTATGCGATTGCAATTCGAAAGTTAATTAAAAAGTATGGTATCATTTCCTGGGTCACACAACTGGTTGTCCACAAGGACTTCCGAAATCGAGGGGTTGCAAAGCGGCTACTGTTTTCTATTTGGGGGCTTTCAGATGATTTTGCATGGGGGATTCTCAGCGCAAATCCATATGCCATTCGGGCCTTGGAAAAGGCGACAAGGCGTAGAAGCGTGCTAATTCGAATACACAAAAACATTCGAAAAATCATGAGTATTGGGGCCGAACTGTTGCCTTATATTGATCGCGAATCAGAATTTGTAGTGACAATAGATGAGGCAAGAGTGAATACAAAGTTCTTTGTGGATCACTCCGATATCAATGAAATGCTCGAGCGTGTGGTCGCGGAAGGTGTCCCCTGGAATCTGGGTGGGATTCCTGAGGGTTGGGAATGGATTGCATTTACATTTCGCGATCAACCGCAGCTGACATTATCATCTCAAGAAATTGAAACTATGATTAAAACTTCGGATGACATCGCAAAGCAGGCATATGCCCGGATGAATTTGTCAGGACAGTCATGGATGAGGCATACGAAAGAGGAAGTTGAATTTATCATTGAAAGCTGCGGCTTGAAACCGGGAATGAGTGTGATTGACATGGGCTGTGGGATCGGCCGCCATGCCAACCTACTTGCGGAATACGGAATCATGGTAACGGGGATTGACTATGTGGATAGTAATATCGCCGCCGCCAGGGCGAACGCTCCAGTAGGCTCCTGCGCCACATTTGTTCTAGGAGATTGCAGGGAAATTGATGTGAAGAGCAACGATGCAGACAACCCCTATGATGCCGCCATCTGCCTATATGATGTAATTGGATCCTATGTTTCGCTGGAAAGCAACCAAAGAATCCTCGACAATTTAGCAAAGCACTTGAAACAGGGTGGAATGGCGGTAATCTCTGTCATGAATTTTGAGCTGACGAACGCGGAAGCAAAATATAAGTTTTCTTTTTCCCAAGAACCCAATAGACTTCTGGAGTTGGCCCCTTGCTCAATCATGGAGAAAACCGGGGATGTCTTTCATTCAGAGTATCTACTTCTGGATGAGGACGAGCATATCGTCTATCGACGCGAACAATTCACAGATGGTATGGATTTGCCCAAAGAGTTAGTGGTTCGTGACAGAAGGTTCTCTATGGATGAGATTACTCAGATGTGTCAGCATGCGGGGCTTAAGGTTCTGCAGGCTAAATATGTGAGTGCTTCTAATTGGAAGCGTTCGCTCAATCAGTTAGATCATCACGCAAAGGAGATTCTCCTTGTATGTGAAAGAGAATGATACAGAGGTGAGAATGTAGATTGAGAATTGGTTTAAAATGAATTTGGCAAAATTTTAAAGAATGACAGCATATTTCCACCAAAGTGAAGACTATTTTGACTGTCGAGGCATCCGCGGAACAGGATTTTGAAGTGTTTCCACATATGTTTCGTGGGATACCGTCCAGGCTGCTACAGGTTAGACATTTACTTTTTGAGCTTTCTATGTTTTATAAAAGTCGTTCTGCGAATTTCTCTTCGGATCCGCAGAACGACTTCTATATATTTTGGTTTTGGCAAATACAATAAATCACAGCTAATACAGTTGAACTTCATATAGCGTAGCCTAGTTGAGGACAGGAAATCCATGATAAAAATAGTGATACTCTGCGCATAGAGATATGATACAACGTGCTTTGTTCTAAGAATATAGGAAAGAGGGAGGAGCACATTGAGCAGATCACTAACCGGACATATCCGTCAGCGAAAAAACGGGCTTTGGGAAGGCCAGTACGTTTACGAAAGGGAACGCAGGAGCATCTATGGCGAAACACAAGAGGAGGTATCACAACAGTTAAACAAAATTATCGCATCTATCGAAAACGGAAATTACATTCGTCCAAACCAGCACACACTGATTTCCTGGCTGAGGGAATGGCTGTATACCTATGCCAAACCGACTTTACGGCCAGCAACATTCACAAACTATGAGGTGAACATTGAGCGGCATTTCAATACCGAGTTTGGTAAGGTCAAGCTAAAAAACGTATCTACACGGATGCTGCAAGATTTCTTTAACGAAAAATTAGTTTCGGGCAGGGCAGATAAAAAGCCTGGCGGTCTGTCCCCAAAAACACTGAAAAATATGCGATACATGCTTCATATGGCACTTGACCAGGACTATTATGACCAATTGATTCCGTTCAATCCTGTCAACGGTGTGCGATTGCCGGTGCCAGATAGTCCGGAACAACGAGTTTTAAGGACGGAAGAAAAAGAACAGGTTTGTGCCCACGCGGCAACAATCTATACACTTGTCGCCCAAGGAGTTATTCTCCTTCTGACTTGTGGGTTGCGGAGAGGGGAATTGTTGGGACTGCAATGGCAAGATGTGGACTTGGAGAGCGGCACCATAAAAATCAGGCACACACTGTCCCGTCTCGAAAAATTTGATGTTACCAGGTCAGCTTATCCGTACATCCAATTGGATACCTATGCCCCCGAAACAAACCGAACCGCTATCTATTTAGGGCCGGTCAAGACAAGAAAAGCGGTCCGCACGATTTACCTGCCGGTGCGGGCCAAGGTAGCTCTCCGTGTCATTCGTGCAATCAGCGCAGAATTTGCGAACGAAAAGCCGAACTTCAATCTCCATAATTTGGTGTTTTGCACGAAGGCGGGACATCCGCTTGACGCCAAAGTTCTTGAAGAAGGTTTTCAGAAGATTCTTGCTGAACTCCAGCTCAAGAGCGTCAACCTTCATGCAACTAGGCATACCTTCGCAACCGAGGCATTGCAAAAGACCACAGACATTATTACGGTCTCCGAGATTCTGGGGCACGCGAAGCCGTCCACCACGCTGGACATGTACGGACACACTTTTGACGATCGGAAACGTGCGTTGATGGAACAGATGTAGAGGTTGATCGTCAATCAAACAGTGAAATTCAATTCCGGTACATGGACGGTATGGGAATTTTAAATCATGTAAAACGTTAAGAAAAACCACCGATTTCTCACGAAATCAGCGGTTTTTTGGTTGCGGGGGCCGAATTTGAACCGACGACCTTCGGGTTATGAGGCACTAGAAAAGTGTCCCATACGTTTCAACCAGTCCCATATGTCCCCAAAAACAGGTGTTTGTGGGATTTGTGACAACTAATGAAACGCACGTCTCACCGGGGTTGCATCGATAAGCATCGGATAAGCATCAGAGATTTGAAAATTTTTACGGATTTTCTTCGGGTTCCAAGGGAACCCGAAGGTCACAGTTTTCGGAGAAAGGAGCGCAATCAAAATGGAGAAGAATTTTGAGCAATATGAAGCGCTGCTGGGAAGCGCGTCTGAGACAGCAGAAGCCTGTTCGGACATGGAAGGTGGTGCATTTTTCCTGGCCTGGGTTGGTGAATTGATCCAAGATCTGGCGGCCGAAGGTTACTGTCGGAGTGCTCATTTGACGGCTCAAAAGCTGTGTAACGCCGTTGGTATCGACTGGGCATGTGCGGAGTGCGATGAATTGGAGGCTGCAGAGAGACAAGCCTGGCTGAATTTATTCGCTGAAGCCCTGATGGATTGCCAAAACAGCATGTAGAAAAGGTGAAAAAACCGACCTGCTGGTCCTCATTGGACTTGGCAGATCGGCCTTTTTCTCGACGGATTGTGATCCACAAAAGTAGCCTCTGAAATGCTGTTCGATTTGGGGCAGGGGAGGGAAGTCTTATGATCCGCCCTCTACATAACGGTCTAAAAATTGTGCTGGGGTCAATATCTCAGGACGTTCCACATTGACATCGGAAAAATCCTTGTCGCCGGTGATTAACACATCTACGTCCTCCCGAATGGCAGTGTAGAGCACCGGATAGTCTTTCATATCTCGGATCTCAAACAACCCCTGTTCGATTTCCTGGGGTGTATACGCCAATTCAAAGCTCATAGAAGCCAAGAGGCGATCCACCGCTTGGAGCTTTCCAGGAAATTTACGTTTGACCACATAGATTAACTCCTCAACAACAAAAGAGGAGAGGACCAGCCGGTGTTCCTCAAAGATGGACTGCATCATCCGATTTATACGTGTACCGGGAAAGAGCATTGCGGAGAGGAGCACATTGGTATCCAACATTACTCGCATCTCAGCCACCCTGGCGCTCTCGGCGTAACTCGCTAATCATGGCAGCGACATCCTGCTCATTCTCCAGCCCCAGGCGCTCTGCCTCTCCAGCGAACGCCATCTGGGTTTTACGAAGTGCTTCCATCGAAGAATTCATCATGACAATCCGGCCCTGATCCTCTATAAACAGAACCTTATCTCCTTCTTTTACGCCTAGTTTACGACGAATGTCAATGGGGATGGTGATTTGCCCCTTTGATGTAATCTTTGCAACTTCCATTTGGATAGCTCCTTTCAAAAGCTGGAATTCCTTACTTTCCTTATAAATAGTATATCCTATTTATGCGAGAAAAGCAACAGGAGCATAAGAAGAAGTTCGGCTGAATTAGACAATTATTTGGAACTTGCTCGGTTTGCATATATCCACAACCATCTGAACGATTTGGGCTAAAGCGGTTTTTCAAAACATTGCTGATTGCGTGTCACACCGCACTTTTCCATTAAGCTGTCATAAAATAGGTGGAAGGAGGGATTCCCTTATGGAATGCTAGAATTACCCCATCAATTAGTTTGCGCCCTGCACGTTTCGCCACAGCATCAGGATCAACAGCCCGGTTTGGAATATCGGATGAATCCACAGCCCATTTCAGAGTGTGCCAAACCCAGCCCGAAGCTCACTGGATGGACGGCCCTTATCACTGGTGGGGACAGCGGTATTGGCCGGGTGGTTGCTTACGCCTTCGTAAAAGAGGAAGCAAAAGTTGCCATCGCCTATTATGACGAGAACCGGATGCCCAGGAGACTGCTGGACACTCCGTGAGCTGGGCGGCAATTGCCTGCTTCTGCGGGGCAATTTGAAGAACCCGGCTTTTGCCAAGCAATGTGTAGAGCAGGCGGCTGAGAAAAATTCCGCGCTGTGCGCCGCAAAAATTCGCGATATAAAACGACTCCGCCCAATCCTCCAAGGCTTACAAGCTTCTCCGTATTGGGCGGAGCCGTTCCAAGCGCGCCTCTGCTTCCGCTCACCGCATCGCGTCTCGATTGACGCTGCCCAGAGAGGCATCGCACTCCCCGAACACCGCACGGCAGTCGGCCAGAACATCGCACATTGTGGTCAGAATTTCTCGTATTCCCGCGATATTGGTCCGGATCTGCTGGGCATCCTCCTGGAAGGCCAACGCCCCACGCCCCTTCCAGTTCTCCAGCAGCGTCTTCACGATTTCATCGTACTCACCAACCAGCTCGTCGTACTTCCACAGCAGCTCGGGGCGGGCGGCGATAAATACGTCAAAGGCCCTCGTGTCCAACAACTGGTACTCCGCCATGTCCACTTCTCCTCTCGCGTTCCGGCGCCCCGCGGTCAGGGCGCCGTCGCATGGTCCTTGATGAACTTTACCTTTTGAATACTCGCCTTCTCCAGGTCATAAAAGAATCCATCCCCTTGGTCGCAGAGGCCAAAGCGCTCCCTCAGCTCCGTCTGATCCATATTGCTGAAAACTGTTCCGCTCCCTCTGTCCCGCACAAAGTCCGCGATGTCGTAGAGCAGGAATGCCTGGGCAATGGAGTAGTTGAAGTAGCTGTAGATATCGGCGGCGGGAATTCTCTGCACGTCTGAGAATATGAACAGCGCCTTTTCGGAGGCCGCAGAGTCGATGAACGGCTGAATCCGCACCAGCAGATGCCGTCCGGAGCCTCCGGGAACCTGCTGGTAGGCCTCCCGGCTCTGCACGACGAAAACGGTAAACGGCCGTTTCTCCTTCGGCACGGGGACAGGTCTGCTGCCCTTATTGTCAGCCTCCAAGGCATTGAAAATACTATCTGGCAAATCAAAATATTCCCGGACCACCGTCTCGAACTCCTGTCGATGAAAGACCTCCACGATGCTGGCTCCTTCGGTGAGATCCTTGACCTGCTCCAACTCTCCGCGCCCATCATCCCACAACACGAAACGGACGCCGGGAATCACCCTCGCGCCTCTCAGCAGCAGCCGGAGAAGGTTGGTCTTGCCCGAGCTCTTCCGCCCGTAAATCGCGATGCACCGCGCCGTGCTCAGCTCCAGGGTGACGGGGGCAAAGGTATAGTAATCCAGGCCGGCCGTCAGGAAACCCGGGGTAAAGGAGGGCTCGTGGGGGCAGAAGCGTTTCCAGCTCTCCTCGTCCAGGACGTCGGTGAATACCAGTATCTTCCGCTTCTGTAGCGCCTCGTAGTTCCCACGGTGCTTCCGCAGCTCGGCGTTCAAAGTGGAGAGCGCCTCCTCTTCTCCCTTGTCCCCGGGGTAGAGGTCGGAGTCGTAAGGGTAATAGGCGTGAAATTCGTAGGCCGCCGCGTCCCGGTTGGCAATTCCCCGGCCCTGCATGCTGGGGGGCTTTTCCACCTTGCAGCCGAAGAGGTCTGCGTATTTCTCCTGGGGAATGTCAAAGGCGATGATTCGGCTGAAGCAGTTGAGTAGCCGTCCCCCCCCCACGGAGGAATCCACTGCTGACACAACGACCGTTACTGCCTTGGACAGGCCGTCCCGCGCCAACTTAAGCAGCTCGTCCTGATAGAGTCTATACCGCTCATTGCCATAGAAGGTGTTGAGCCCGTCTAGGATCAACGTCACATGGATGGGCCTGTTTTTAGCTTCCATCTCGTCACGGCTGAGTTCTGCGTAGACCTTGCCCCGGAGATTTTTGATGTTCTCCGCAAGCCGCTCCTCCACCCGCCGAAATGCTCTTCGGACATCCTCTTCCCTGGAGCCGTCGAAATACCCCACTATGCAGGGCAGATCGCGGTACAGGACCAGGTTGTTGCTGAAATCCAGGATATAGACCTCTTCCTCCTCTGGGGCGTCAGCCCTCTGGTGCAGGCGGACGAGCAGCGTTTTGATGAGGGTGGTTTTTCCGCTCATGGCAGAGCCGAAAATTGCCAGGTTGTTCTTGCAGAGATCGACTTTATAGTCCGCCTGGCGCTGATGGTCCGGATCGTCGTAGCGGCCCAGCTCCAATTCTAATGAAGGCATACAGCACCTCTTCTCTCTCAGTGGTTTAGCAGCTTACAGGCTCCGCTGCCCTTGGCCCAGTTGAAGTCAAAGAAGCAACGGGGAGGCAGCGGCTGCTGGAACACCGGGTGAGGCGCCTTTTCGCCCCTCTCACTGGCGAACCGCGCGATCTGTTCCACAAAAAACTGGGATTGGGTAATCCCCTTCTTCGCTTCGGCGATCTGCTTTTTTGTCTCGGGGTTATCGTCATAGGAGCAGTAGAACGAGGAATACCCGCCCCCAAGTGCTGCCTGGGTGGCGCGGATGGGTTGCTCCAGGTCACTGGAGATATCCGCCTTGGAGTACCCCGACTGGAAGTACTCGAACCGGGAGCCCGTCCCCACCAGGAGGTAAGCCCTTCCGTTGCCGGGCATCAGTGGGCTGGCGGCCAGATCGGTGCCGATCATCTCTTTAGACGCCTCCCGAGTGGCTACCTTCAGGCAGAGGAAGGACTTGGAGTTGTGCCGGATCTCGTCGGTAATGGCGCCCTGGATATTTTGGGAGATCAGGATGATATGGAACCCCAGGCTGCGCCCCACACGAGCCAGGGTGTTCACCTCGGCCTTGAAATCAATGTTGCTGTTTTCGGAGGAGAAGCGCATGAGCTCCGTGAACTCGTCGATCACCAGGAACAGGTGGGGAAGCCCGAACTCCGGAGCCAGGAGCTCCTCCATGCGCTGAATCCGGTGCTGATCCTCCGGCTTTTCCCGATCCAGGGACAGGTTGCGGATATGCTCCTCCAGCGTTTCCCGGGAGGAGCGGATGCGGATATAGCTGTCGATGCTGTCCACCTCCAGGCGGTTGAACAGCTTTTTGCGCCGGATAACCTCAGCGGACATGGAGAGGAGGAAGCGCTTGAGCATATGGCTGGCTCCCGCGCCGTTCTCATCGCCGTCCACATCCGAGATGGTGCCCACCACGTGGGGCAGCCCGCCAATGCGCTTGATGAACCCGCCGCCCTTCATATCGACCAGCAGCATATTAACCTGTGAGGGCGAATACCGAACGGCCAGGCCGATGAGGAAGGTCAGAATGGTCTCGGATTTTCCGGAACCGGTGGTGCCGGCCACCAGCATATGGGGGCCGTCGGCGCTTTCGTGCAGATCCAGGAACACGTCGGCGTTTTCTTCTTTTACGGTTTTCTCATTACGGTCGTCGTATTTCTTGCCAATGGGGACCTTCAGGGATTTGGCCACGTCTCCAGCCTCTTCCTCGTTGGCGGGGAACCACATCTGCCGCAGCAACTCCCACATACGGTCCTTCAGACCGGTCGTCTCGCCCAGAAGGGGACGGTACAGGTGGAGCAGCTCCACATACCCGGGCACGTCGGCGCCCTGGGCAATTCGGTAGTAGTACAGGGCGCTCAGGATCTTGTATGCCTGATACAGATGATCCAGATCCTCCCGGCGGTCCAGATCCTGGGCGTCGGGGGAGGGAACATCCGGGGTGAAGCGGTACTGGGATTCGGCCCCGGACTCCAGCCCGTCCGGTGTGCGGAAAATCATTCGCGTATGAGGCAGAAGATACCACTCGGTCTCGTTCTTGGCCTGGATGACCCGGTCACAGTATTTCGGCAGCTCCTCACTGTAGCGCTTGCAGAAAATGAAGGACATCCCCTCGATGGACCGCCCCATACCCTCTGCCTGATCCGGGAGATCCGGCAGATACTCCGAAATGGGGTGCCGCTTAAAGTCGTACTCCTCCTGGAAAATCAAAAGGATGTGGGGGAAATGTGCACCCTCCCCTGCGTTTTTTCGCTCGCTCAGCAGCTCCATGAGCCGGTTCAGGATCAGGTTGGCCTGCTTCTTGTTAAAGGCAAAGGCGGAGAGACTGCCGAGCAGCTCCCGGAAGTGGGGGAGATGCTTATAGAGGTTCACCATATGCTGGCGCGTCCTCCAGTCCTCGGTCTCCTCGCAGAACAGGACACACTGGAGCTCATCCGGCGAGTGGTAGAAGCAAAGCTCTAATATTACATTGTCTAGAAAGGGGCGGAACGACATAGGTCTGGGAAACAGCACCCCCAGAGAGACGCACTCCTTCAGGCTCAGCAGAACCGGCGCGCCCTCCAGATAGGCGTACCTCTGGGCCACGTCGTAAGGCAGGTTCGTCAGATAGCGCAGACTGCTGTCCAAGATCTCCTGCTCCGGGAGCACGATGGTAAAGGGGGAGTCGGCCTCGCCCTCTATGTTTTTGTAGCGGACGGAGGTGAATACCACATCCTCCTTCTCCCCCTTGACCTGAAACACGGAGGGCACCAGGCGGCTCTCAGCCACAGAGAGACCCAGACGGATAGTCAGAAATCTGGGGTGGCTGCTGCTCCGGCTGAAGATATCGCCGCTCACGGTGGTGGCCAGATCCACCAGACCGGGCACGTCATCCTCCCCGAATTTAGAGGGGTAGAGCCGCTTGAGCTGCTCCACGTCCCACTGCTGCTTCTCCCGGATGCTGTTTATGAGCCTCCGGATATACAGCTCGTAGTGTTCCTTCCACTCCCGCAAGGCGGCCTTGTACAGCTTCCTCTGGTGGGACATGTTGAGCGAGGTTGTGATCAGTGTGGCTGCCACCATAGCCAGGCTCATGGCTATCATGCCAGCATTGCCGGCGCCAGAGGAGAAGAACAGCCGCGAAGCAAACATGGCCCCGGTCATGACCAGAGGCGTCAGCAACGTGAACAGCACACTCTGCCGGCTCTTCTGCGGGGGATTCGTGGGCGGGATGATCTTGACCAGGGTGTTGTCCATCGCGTAGAGCGGCCTGTCGCTGATGTTATAGAGGGGGATGGTCTCTCGGAACGCCTGATTCACCCTGCGATCCTGAAACAGGGCGGCGGAGTGATGCCAGCCCACAGAGTCAAAGATCAGCCTGGTGGTGGAAACGAACCCCAGCTCCTTCAGGGTCTTTTTACCATGGATGCTTTTGCGCAGCCAGATCTGATCCGGGTGAGCGGTGCTGTCGGCGGATTGATCCTCTTTCTCCCGCTTGTTGATGGAGCCGATGGCCACCCGGTATGGAGAGACCGCCTTTTCCCACTCGTCGCTGTCCCAGCGTTCGTAGACGACCTTTTCCTCCCGGTAGGCGTGAATACAGTCCTGAAAAATCCGCCAGCACAGGATATAGACGTCCTCTTCGCTGCGCTCCCCCTCTTTGGGCTGCTCGCCGGTATTCCCCTCAGGTCGGCGGCTGTCCCGGTTGTAGTGGGAGGATTCCAGCGACTCGGGGTCTACACGGCATACAGTTCTCAGCTTTTTCTCCAGGCCGTACTGAACGGCGTCGATCAGCTGGTCGCACCGAATATCGTTTTTGACGATCAGTTCGATGTCGTAGGACTCCACCTCAGCGCGGCTAGTTTTCCTGCGAAATCCGGCATCCACAAACTGTACGGTAACCAGGATGGCGTTTTCTTCCGTTATGGAAAGCAGTTCTCTCTCTTCCACGATGCACCCTCCCTTACCAGCGGCCGCACAGTATTTGGTCGATCAGATCGTCTACGGTATCCAAACACGCCTGCACCAATTCCACCGGCGCCTCTATCGGCGTTTGCTTTAGGGGCAGAAATACGGGGAACTCCTCCGCGAAGGGCCCGGCTACTGTGACGCCGCGAATTTCCCGGAGCTCAGGAACTGAAAGGGGGCCTATATGGGAGCCATCCTCAATGGCCGGCAGCTCAATCCGTGTTATCATCACGTCGGCGGTGCGCGGTGTGTAGTCGTTGGGAGCGCATTTCCCCTCCGACAGAGGCGGACAGTCCAGCTTCACCTCGGCGATGTGCGGTATATAGCCGCTTGGACCGCTCTTCCCTTCCGGCAGAGGGGGACAGCCGAGCTTTACGTCGGCGATGCGCGGCGTGCAATCGCGCGGCACGCATCTTCCCTCCGGCAGAGGGGGACAGCCGAGCTTCACGTCGGCGATGCGCGGTATATAGCCGCTTGGACCGCTCTTCCCCTCCGGCAGAGAGGGACGGTCAAGCTTCACATCGGTGGCTTTCGGTGTATACTTTTTCGGCGCGCTCTTCCCCTTCGGAACAGAAATCTGAACTGTTCCCGTCTTCGGCGCTGATACCGCCTTGATCTGTACCTTCAGATCCTCCTCCGTAAAACCGCACCGCTGCACTGTTTTGGCCATGCGGTCTTCGGAAAAAGTCCCTTTCAAATAGCCTGCCAGAGTTTTCTCAGGCTCATACGCTTCTCTGTGGTCTTCCATAACGCCTCTTCACCGCCTTGTCGTCATCCTGTACCGCCCCCGCCAACTCACCCCGGCAAAGCCGCAGGGGCTGCCGCGTGTCGTCAGAGCTCGGTGGGCAGGCTGTTCGCCAGTTCCTGATCCGCGTTCTTCATCTGCTCGGCGTTCTGCTCCAGCAGCTGGGCCAACGCCTCCACTGTGGCTGGAATACTGCCGCTGGTATACTGATATACAGGGCCCTCGACAAACGCCATAAACCTGTTCTTGGAAGCGCCCGTCCAGGCAGCGGTGTTTGCCTCGATTTTTTCCTTGAGCGCATTTGCCGCAACACGATACTCCTCCGCGTACTGGCGAATCTCCTTCGCGGCTGCCTGCATCTGGGGGTAGTTGAAAATAATATCGGCCATGATGTACCCTCCTTATAGATGTTGTTTTACTCTGCCGCGCCGGTTCCATTCCCGGCAGCGTTCCGATTCTGATTCCCCATGTTGGGGTCCACAGTGTCCAGCAGGGCCACCTTAATCTCGGTCAGGAGCTTTTTCAGATTGGCGGACAGCGACCCGTCCGGAGCGGTCAGACGGTCGACAAGCACGAGCGTGAGCTGGGTAAAGAAGTCGTTGTAGCCCACAGCGGAGTCGCCGTTGAAGTCCGCCCCTTGGGCGGTAAGGGTGGTGATAGTTGTTTTAAGCTTTGCGAATATCTCGTTGCAGGTGTTTGCGTAGACGTCTACAGCGGCCATTGCCGCATCGATGTCAGCAGCTTTCAGCTTAGTGCTGGTAATATCTTCCGCCATAAGATCAGCTTCCTTTCTTTAGTTTACTTTTTACCGTATGCTCTCAATTTGGCCGTTCAACACTCGGAACTCCTGGAATACGGACTGGTAGCTCTGCTGCGCATTTTGCAGGTTTTCTGAGACATGGTCGATCACACGCTTCTGATCGTCTAAGGGTTGCAAAAGGGTAGAGCCGCAGACCTGAAAGAATTTTGCTCCCGCCGGGGTCTGGAACCCTTTGCGGAGCTCATCCAGCAAACAGCTCACCTGATTCCGCAGACTATTCATCTCGACAGCGAGGGCAGCCATCCTTCTGGAGGCTTCCATAAACGCGTCCTCGTCAAGAAGTATCTCCTGGCCGATGATATCTTCAAAAGAGAACAAGCTCACTCACCTCTCCTTCTCTGCTTCTGGATATAGTCCAGCAGCGGCTTGCGTACGTCCTCCGCCACGGTGCCGCACAGAGTCTCTGCTCTGTCGAACTGGCCCAGGTCTGCGTAGGATTTCACACGATAGGCAATCACTATGACGTCTCGCGGGTTGGATACCAGGTGGTTGCGATAGCAGGCGATGGCCTTCTCATACAGTGCCGCCACCCGTGGATTGGCAGAGTCGCCTCCGCAGAGCTGTTTGGTGGCCAGGGCTTCGGTATACAGACCATGGTGGCGATAGAGGGGACGTGCGCTCTCTTGCAACGCTCTGGCGAAGGGCAGCGCATCGCCGTACCGTTTCTGGATCATAGCGATCTCCAGCAGGAGGAACCGTGTCCGCTCGGTATACTCTTCCGGCAGGCTCTCGCCGTCTCCCGCTGTCTGCTGGAAGACGCCCTCCAGTAATTTCCACGCCTCCTCCGGCTCGTCCAGTTTCATGTGGATCTCCGCCGCCAAAATTGCCGCCTCACACCGGGTTTCCGGCTCCTGCCGGCAGGCCAGTTCCCGCAGGCACTGCAGCGCGTTGGCGTAGTGCTCACGATGCCGCGTCTGATCCGTTTCCGCCTGGTAGCATTGGAGCAGCACTCGGTCAAAGGCAACATCGACCTCGTGCTCCGAATTCTGGGCGAAAACATGCTCCGCCTCTGCCAGAATGGCCTCCGCTCGAACCAGATCTCTCCGCTGCAAATCGATCTGGAACAGGAGCTGATAGCTCTTAAATTGATTGGGCAGTAGCAGCTTCAACGCCTCAGCGCAATGCCGAGCGTTTGTGAAGTTTCCGGTCTCCACATAGATCTGGGTCTGCCGGAGCAGAATATCCGCCCTCTCCTCGTCCAGCCCCGGCACCTGCCCCGCTTTTTGGAAGTTGATCAGGGCCGCCCGGGCCGCATCAGTCCTCGTGGAGACACGACGGGCATTCTTCATCTCGGCTTGCTGCAACAGACCTGTCAGATAGTAGATCTTTTGCAGAACCTCCGGCTTGCACCCTAGGGACTCTGCCTTTGCATAGCACGACAGCGCCTGGGTGTATTGGCCGCAGCCAAAGTATACGTTCCCCAAGTCGAAGTGCTGGGAACCCTGAGAGCCGTCCAGCTCCAGTACCTTTTGAAAGTACCCCTCTGCCTCTTTCAGCCGTTCCAGCAGCATACAGATCCGTCCCGCGCTCTGGTAGGCGAGAACAGACACCGGATTGGCCTTAATTGCCTTGAGGCAGTGAGCGAGGGCGGTTTCAAATTCCCCGCTCTCGTGCGCCTGCTCCGCAAGCAGCAGCTCCTCCTCTACCCTGAAATTTCTCTGATTCTCGTCCAACAGATATCACCTCCCCCCGTCCGGGAGCAGATCTGTGGGGAAGAACTGTACCCCCTGGAACGCTGTACCAGACAGGCCGCAGAGCTTCGCCAGTGCCGCGCAGTCAAACGCCCAGTAGCCTGCATAGACGTTGTTTCGATTCCTATGGCTGTTGTACCAGGCGAAATCCCGGTGAAGCTTGTACCAGATCTTCATATGCTTCTGGATGAACTTCTCCGCCTCTGGCGCGGGAACCTGCCGTACTTCCGTCACCAGCGCGGCGAAGGCTTCGTTTCCTGGGAATAGCACCCGTTTTTCGGCGGTCGGGCAATCCCGGTGGGAGAAACAGCTCTCCAGCACTCCCACCCACAGGTCATCGCCGCAAGAACCTAGGTGATCCAAGTCATTCAAGCGCATCCCCGCGTCCACCTTCTCCCGCAGAAGCGCACATTGCCCCGCGGAAACTATATCCACGTCCAGCAGCACAGCCATCTCCAGCAGCCAGGTGAGCTTTCCGTAGACAAGCGTTGGCAGCGCCAGGGCCACATCCAGAGCTAGGGCATACTCCTGCGCCAGCTCGGACACCGGCGCTCCGGAGGAGTAGAGGGCGTACACCTTGTCAATGCGTAAATTGAGGAGGTGCTCCTGCCGCAGCTCCGCATTGCTCCCCGGTCCCGTCAGAGCGGAAAACCGCGCGATCCGTCGTTCCTGTGTCTCCAAATATTCGGCCCAATAGGCTTTGTCCTTGAACTGATCCCTCATGGGCATCGCCTCCTTCTGTTATATCAATTGTTCACCCGCACTGCGGGCAGGGACGTTTACTGTGCCGCCGTGCCCGTCTGCCAGATAAACAGATCGCTGAGCCCCGCGGAGTTGGCGGAGAAATCGCCCAGAGAGATTTTTGGAATCTTGAGATCAAACTGAATCGGGCGGATGTTGTGAATCACCTTCGCGGCGTCGTCCAGTTGGGGGATACAAATCGATCCCGGGTTGCTCCCGCTCTTGTTGACCTGTATCAGAAACCGCTTAACATCATTAAGAGAATCAATGAGATCATCTCCATTTATTGTTACCGTATTTACTGTTTTTTCCGACACATCTAGGGGTAGCCTGCTCTCGATCCATGGCCTGCTCATCTGCTTTGTACCGTCTGGCAGCGTTCTCAACTGGGCTGTGTGATACTTTGCCTCGCCAACGGCATATGTTTTCCCGTTGAAATAGGTTCCGTCGATTCCCTGGTGGCCACCTTTCAGCGATGTGACCGTCTCGTCGCTGATCCGCTTATACCCCTGCTCCCGCATCGCCTTATCGGCGGCCATCTCCCCGTAGTTTCCCTTTGCTTCATCGCTCATGAGACCGATTTTTTTATAATTCACTTTGAGGATGCGGTCCTGCCGCACAGCATTCTTGATCTCGTCGGAGCTGTAGGACATTTTCTTGAAGGTCGCGATCTCTTCTGCGGAGACGCCGTTCCAGGCGTTGAAGAGCATTCCGGCGGAGTATGTGAGGTTGGTGATCATGCTGGTGATGTTCAGGCCGCTTTGAATGGTGTTGAAGATCGGGCTGTCGATCTCCACCCAGGTATCCACCAGATTGAGCGTGGCAGCCCCCACCGTGGAAACCACGGCCACTGTGGCCACCATAGTGCTGATACCCGCGGCGGTTCCTGCCGAGAATCCGATCCATCCCATCAGGGGCACCAGCGCGGCTCCTCCTGAGCCGATGACCGCCGCCACGGCGGTGACTGCGCCCACCACGATCACAATCGAGTCTATGATCTGTTTGTGGGCGTAGTAAAACCCTTTTATGGCTTCCCAGGCGTTGGCCAGCCCCTCGCCTACCCCGCTCCAAAAATTGTTCCAGTCCTCGACCCGCCGCTCCCACCAGCTCTTCTCCTCCGGAACCATGGGCCGCAGCCAGCTATACTGGTCGAAGAATTTCTCCGTGCTCCCCGACACCTGCCGGGTTACCGCGCAGTCGGTGTCGTGAACCGACTCCAAAAAGTGCCCTATGTTTTGCTTCACCGCTATAACAGACTGCTCTCTGGCCTGCTCGGCGCGGATTCGCTCCCGAATTTCACTGGACGCACCGGACAGCTGCTGGGGGCCGCCGCTGAGGGCATTGATCTCGCAATCCACGGTCCGCAGGGAATGGATGGTCTCGCCAATTTCATTTTGCAGCCGGTCCAGATCGGTGCCCAAACCCAAAATCGTGTTCCCGGAAAAAATTTCGATCCTCATCCCGTAACGACTCCCTCCCGCTACTCGCGCCGTAGGCGGAAATATCACAACATATAAATGTACTGTCGGTATTCGTTGACTTGCTCCTGGTAGTTGCTGATAGAGCGATTCAACTCGTCAATCTGGCTGCTTTGTGCGGCGATGCTGCTTGAGAGGCCCTGCATCTCCTGCTCCATGCTCATGATGGAGGCTGCCAGGCGCGCAATCTCGGTCTCGATCCGATCCTTTTCCGCCCGACAACTGGACAGAGCGCTGGCTGTGTGAAAATCCTCCTCCACGCTCTTTGTATGGAAGACGGTTCCCAGGCTGGCCGAAGTAATCTCCGAGCAGCGTATCACGCCGCGAAAGGATTGCCCAGCTGTGTTCGCCGCGCTGTTGACACCGCTGATGCAGTTCGGAACGCTGCTGCCGAGTCGTGAAAGGATTTGCACCACCTGCTGCAGCCGCCGCTCAAGGTTAATCTTGTCATCCCCCCATCGGTTTACCTGGCTGTTCTTCTCAGCGTACTGCTGCTGCATGGACTCCTGCACACGCCGCAGGCTGATTTGATCATCGGTGGCGCGGGTCAAATTGCTCTGGGCCGCTATATACATCTGTATCTGCATCTCATACTCCATATAACCCACTCCTCTCCGGTGGAAAACGCCTGTCTCTGTCCATCAGCCGATATATCCCTGCTGCTGGAGTTCACTCACTTCCGCGGCGCTGGAAGGGATAAGAGCCACCATCCGGCTGCTCTGCTGGTTCTCCTTGTTCAGTTCGCCGTCAATAAATTCGCGGCCCGGGCGCCAGGAAAACTCCGACGTACCGGCGTCGACAATGATCAGGCTGTCCTGCGGCACATCGTAATACTTTACCATGATCTCCGCCACCCGAGTGGCCCGCCCAAGGGAGAGCGGGTGGCTTCTGCTTGTCTCCTCATTCGGGTAGATTCTGGCGATGGAACCTACGACATAGATTTTGTTGTTCTCCGGGTCGCTCGCCAGATAGGGCTGCACACTTTGGGCAACGTATGGCTCCAGAACCCGGATTGCCTCCGCCTCGTTCCGAAATTCGATGGAATCAGGTAGGAATCCCAGGGCGGAGGTGGGAATGGGCTGTGGCCTCGGCTCCTCAGGGGGGGGGGACACCGATTCCTCAGACTGCTCCGATCCCGGAACGGTGGGTACGGTGTCCACAAAGAAGACCGATTTCACCCGCGGGTATCCCGTGCCATCTTCAAACCACATCATGGGAGTGCCCGCGGACTCGGAGAACAGGATGTCCTCTGTCAGTTCCCCTTTACATTTGACCGTGAGGATCTCCGTCCACACATCCAGCAGCCACTGCTTGTAACGGTTGTTGGAGCGATAATCGAACTGCGGGCTGGCCACATTCCCCATACCCCAGAAGGTCACCTTGATCCCCTCCAGGTCGGGGAAGCCGTCTTCCGGGAGGTGCTGGATGAAATCCAAGTAGGACTCCTCATAAATATTGATGGGGTCATTCCGCACCATGCTGGCCTTCCCCGCAGTGCAGATGCCGGTATCCAGAATCAGAATGTGGCGCTCTCCCCCCGGGGTGACATTCAAAATCGTTTTTGCCTCGCTGAGAGCCCCCAGCAGGTCTACTTCCTCCTCCTCGGCCCGAAGGTCGTCGCTGCGCAGATAGTCCATCAGCGCCGCCACTCTCTCCTTAATTTGCAGGTCGCGGCTTCCCGGGGTGTCTCTCACGATCTCCGACTCCAGGGCGGTGTCCTCATCCACCATGATCTTCTCCGCAACGGGCCTGCCATCGCTGACGATCACCTTAATCTGGGCCTGGGCGTGCAGGGTGACCTCTGTGCCGTCATCCTCCGACCAGAGCCGGAACGCCTGGGTCAGCCACGATTCCACTCTGTCCAGCTGCTCCTCGGTAAAGCAGTTGGCGTTGGCGTGTTTCCCAACGATGATCACCAGGGAAATACCGGGATCGTCGGGCGGTATCTCCTCGGAATCACAGCCGGTCAGTAGCACGGATACGGCCAGCGCCAGAAGGCATAGGAGAAGCCGCTTTTTCTTGATTGCTTTCATAGCTCAATACCTCTCTAATGGATAGGGGGACGCCGTGGTTTTTTTCTGCGCTACAATGATCGCGTTGTCCACCAGCCTCCGCAGCTCATTCTCCAGGGGACCTTTCGCTTTCTCGTAAGCCCACACGTCCTCCGTGTCCGTATGTATTTTGTCAAATTCCTCCAATATATCCCTGATCGACAGCTCGGAAAACTCTATGGACAGGGATGTACGGCTGCGCATGGCTTCCAAGCATACGCTCAGCGCGCTCTCCACCGCTTCGTTATACCGGGCTGCCTGGGAAGGGTAGGTGGTGATGCAGTTCTCGATGAGCTTCCCCCGGATCCTGGCAAAGCACTCCTTCCGGAATACCTCCGATTTGTTCGGCATCCACTTGCTCAGCTCATTGGGAACGTCGCCGTCCAAAACATCCTCCATGCGCTCCGCACTCTCACCCTCCTCCGGCGTCAGTCTGTGGGCGGTCAAGGTCGTCCACAGGGAAGAGCGGGCGTCCTGCAGATTCTGGTACTCCTTCAGAAATTCGCTCTGCCGGGCAATGTACCGGCGCTGCAGCATATCGACCTTTCGCTCCATAATCTTCTCGTTGTCGTTCTGAAGCGTGAACCAGGACAACGCGAAGGCCAGGGCGGAGGTGAGGATCGGCGAGAATACCAGAAAGAGATCAATGGGAAAATCGGGGTATTTGTCATTGATAAAGCCGGTCATGCCGCCCTTTGAATAGATGGTGATGATTCTCAGGCCTATCGCCAGCAGAAACATCAGTGCCGTGACGAGACCGCAAACCCACAAGCCCCACTTCGCGTGGGGCCTATCGTTGCTCCGGTACGGGGCTTTGTCAATCCACACGGCCAGAGCGCTGCCCAGGAGTGTGGGGATTCCCTCCAGACACAGGGCAAAAATAAAGCTGTACAGCCTGGCGTCGGCGCTCCTCACATCCATCTTCGGCGAGTGGAACAGGATGTACATCGCTCGGAAATCCGCCAGGAACAGGATCAGAATCAGCAACAGGGCGCCTACAGCCTTCCAGCCTTTGCTGTAAATCACATTGTTTATGACTTCCTTGAACTTTACCCATCTGGTGTGGTCATTGCTCGTTGGACTCATTTCCTGCGCCTCCTTCCCTATCCAGCTTCTCCCAGGTGTCTATCCTTGGGGGCATGACATCGTCGATCTTTGTTTTCTTGGATTCCTCGCGCACCGTCTGATCGTAGGTCCGACCCACCACGCCCCAGTAGATCTGCTGCTGGTACTCGTACTGACGCCGGGCTAGCTGCATCCGCTCCAGCTTCGCGTTGGCACGGACGGTGTAGTGGTTGATGTCCTGTATTTTTCCGTAGTATTGATTGAACAGCACCCCCTTCTCCACACTGGCGGCAATGCGCCCGGACAAACGCCGGCGCTGCCGCACGGCCACCAGGAGCACGCTGAACAGAATGTTCTTCGCGTCCTGGATGCTCAGAGGATTTTTGTCCGCGCTGTAGCCCGCCAACATCCGGTCGAGCTGCCGCATCATCTCGCCATCGGAGTCGATGGTTTCCTGAATCAGCTCATCCGTCAGGCGCTCGAACTCTCCCTTCGTATCCGGGCTCTCCACCGATATGGAAAGCTTGTCCCTTTTCCAGAACATAAATCCTCCTCCTTTCCTTACTCAGATGGGGCCGCCGAACTCCCTTTCGCCTCGTCCTCGACCGCTGTGGATACAATTTTAGCCAGAATACTGTCCCGCTCTGACATAATCGCGTCTAGGACTCCCCAATACGCCCCGGTCAGCCGGCTCTTGTACATTCTCTCCATGGTATCCCTTACCATATGCGCCACCAGGAGGTCGGGATTCTTTCGCTGCACCCGCTCGTAGTAGTACCATATCCGCAGCATCCGCCTGGACAGCATGACGCTGACCTTGGACTTCATCTCCTCGATGAGGCGGATCTCCTCGGTGAGCAGCACTACCTGCATTTCATATTTGCTCTGGAGCTGATTTCGGTAGGCATTTTTTACACTGATCTCCCGTGCGCGGTACATCCGCATAATATGTGCGTATTTGGGGTCTGCAATGATATCCTTGCTGTAGTTATCCCGTATAGCCTGCAATTCGTTCTCCCGCTTCAATTTCAGCAGTCGAATCTCACCGTCCAGGATCGACTTCTGCTTATTTAGCCAAGCGATGGCCTCGCTGAAGCGCTTCGTGCCGGCCGGAGCATTATCCTCTACGCCCTTAACCGTCAGGCTGTACTGCTTTCTCTCCAACAGGCGATCCCGCTGCGCGTCAAAGCTCGCCAGTTCCCTCCATACGAAGGGAGAAACATACCAAAGCTCTGCGTCTTTCACCTTCCCGGCAGACGGCACATCAAACACGCCCTTCTTTGCATCGGAACGGCCCCGGTGAGCCAAATAGATCTTTTCCGCCAGGTTCAGTTTGGCATTTGCCATCGTAGCCCCCTCCTCCAGGATATGCCTTAAAAATTACCTTTACAATTTTGTAGCATTCCAGTGCAAACATAGGCATTTCCTCCACGCGCACCCACGAGCTCCGCCCCGCACATAGGATTTTTTAAAATTTGTTTATAAAAATTTACTTATATGGTTAATTAATGAATCATAAATATACCAGTTTGAATTATATAATACTTTTCGACTAAAATCAACATAATTTTGGAAATGATCAATAATTCTATTCTGGCATTATGTCAAACGGTCTGCTTTGAAAAGCCTCTTGCTGGACACGACCATCGCCTCTCCGGAGCCTGGCACAGGTAAGCATACGCCTCGCCGGTCATGACGGGAATCGCATCAACCCCCGTGCAATATGACCAGATATATCACGACTTCAAGGAATTCAACCGCTTCTACCTTAATTGGTCTAAAAATAGGATCAATCACTGGATCATCGAAAAAACGGGGTTAAAGGGCTGCCCCTATTGCAACATTTTGTATACTTATAACCGGAAGAAATCGGTGACCGCGCAGCTGGATCATTTTTTCCCAAAATCGGAGTATCCCATATTGGCGCTGTGTTTTTATAATCTGGTCCCGTCCTGTTCCGCCTGCAATCAAATAAAGCGCGACGATACGTGGGAGATGGCTTCGCCGTATCAGGACGGGGCCTTTCAGGATTTGCGAATCACCTGGGATTCCAGCGGGGGCGCCGGGCAGGATAAGTATGAAGAAAATAACAGCCTGGCCATATTGGAGGAAATGATAACGATTCGGATCGAAACCGCGGAGAGGGACGAACAGCGTAATCTCGCTGGCATGAAAATAACCGAGGCGTACCAGCAGCACAGGGATTACGCCAGTGAGATCATTAAGAAAGCAAGGATCTATACCAATTCGGAGGCGCAGAAGCTGATCTGCGATTTAGGGGGCTCCATGGGAATCGCGCCGGAGGAAATAGAACGGTTTTATCTGGGCAACTATTTGGACGAGAGCGATCTGAAAAAAGGCCGTTATCAAAAATGACAAAGGATTTTTACCAGGAGATCATTCGTGCGGTAAGCCGGCGGCCTTTTTAATACATTATTTTCGCTTTCTGGACGTGATCCAATGCAAGAGGAAGAAATACCATCAATACCAGACGAAGGCAGCGTATGTGGTTTTGAGGGTCACTATGGACAGCACGAAGGACATTTTGGGTGTATGGATTGGGAAACACGAGAACAGCAAATTCCGGGTGAACGTGTTGAATGATTTCAAAAACAGAGGGGTGGATGTCTACCTGCTCTGTGCAGAGCAAAGAAACGGCAGGCGTTGGAGGATGAATTTGACATCTCTATGACGGAAACACTGGAAGCGGAGATGTATCAGATGTGTAATTTGAGTGAAAGCGTGAGAGATTTGGGCCGCGCAGAAGGGTTCCTGGCCTCCATTCGCAGCCCGATGGCCAACACCGGCTGGTCGCTGGAAAAAGCGTTGGAAATCTTGGACATACCGGAGACGGATCGTCCCAAGTATGCCGACTTGCTCCAGAAACAGTGATGAGCTGTTCTCAAAAAAGAAAATACCCATGTTAAAGCGGTGCTGTTCCCATATCGGGACGACACCGCTTTTCACATACCTGGGCCACTGAATCTGTTTGCTGGAGTGACTGGGTATGTCCGATAAAACCGCCCGCTGTTCCTTTTGGTGGTAATGCTTACTTTGTCTCTGATTCCTTGGTGGTAATGGTAATAGCTTTTCCCATGCCTTTCGAGTATGCTTGGGTCACAATCAAGAAAAAGGAGAACAGCACCATGGCAACCACAAAGAACCTCTGTGCTCAAATTAACCTTGATATGCATCGCAAAATTTCTGAAGCCCGAGAGCAGGCGGGTCAGACCACCAGCCAGTACATCACCGCCCTTATCACTGAATACTTCAAACTGAAAGAAACTGGAGGAAACGACACCATGATAACAGGTAAAAATCGAACCCTCGCGTTCCAAATCGACGAAGAGCTTTTCCAGCGCATCAAGAACCACCTGGACCGGGAGAGCACCCGGCTGGGCCGCAAATTTACCCAGCGGGAGTTCGTGCTGGACCTGATTGAGCAGGCACTGGCGGAGGTCGAAGCCGGGTTGGAGGCCAGCCCCGATATCGTCCCTATCAGCCCCAGCGAAGCCCCCGAGGAGCCGGACGAGGGCGAGGCCTAGGCAGAGGACAAGGGCCGGCATTGAGCCGCCCACAACCCCGTGTGAGCCCATCCAGACCACAACAGCAAGAGACAAGCAGCGGCCCCGGAAACTACCCAAAAAGGGTGGTCTCCGGGGCCGCTTTTTTCGTTTTCAGCCAGCTAGGACGGGCGCCACATCGCGCCAGACGACTGTAACAATTGTGTCCGTCAGAACTGCGGCTATCTCGCCTTTCTGGAGGACTGCGACGGCGGGGAGTTTTCCTTCCAGATCTGCAACCACAACCTGTTGCTGGCGGACACCATCCACCACAGCACAGGCCGGAGT
>ERZ808028.272-NODE-272-length-52189-cov-23.059353_pt1 | contig 52189 bp, 44 predicted proteins | sample MGYA00380184_ERZ808028 | MGnify/ENA primary metagenome ERZ808028 (study PRJEB31490, sample SAMN06133397) | mouse gut metagenome | isolation source: J8_1 | host: mice | place: China: Chengdu | collected 2015-05 ...
GGGGCCTCTAAAACCCCTGTGTACTTTTTTCGGGGTTTTCTAAAACCCGATGTGTCCAATCTTATGGGTACAGTTTACAGTGACACATGGCACTCGAAGTTGTAAAAGCCTATAACCCTTGAATTGCAAGGGTTATAGGCAAAGAACGACCCTACCTGATCCGAACAACTGACAACCATTTGTTCAGATTGGGTAGGGTCGTTCAAGCACAATTTCTATTCCACCTGTAAACTTCACACTCTTGTCAATTTATTTAGATTTGTTTCGGCTATTCATGGTTCAAAAAAACATCTGTCTGCTGTAAAACTGCTGCATTAAATTCTGGACTACGTAAAGCGAGATCTAATTTAGTTTTATATGTTGGGTTAGATTGAATTACGCTATCAACTATTGTTTTGGCACACAATATAGCTTCTTGAACTTTATGCGGTGTTTTCCTGCATATGTCTGCAATTAGTTTTGTTTCTTGCCTAATTTCTTTTGAGCTCAGCAGGCCACAGGTAGTTTTATTTGCAAGGATACAACGTGCAACCATTATGATATAGAACCTCAACTTATAAATAAAACCGTTGAATTTTCCCTTGCTTGACAAGTCTTGGAAATTTGCAAACAGATAATATGACAAATAATATATCTCATATGGATGATCATCCTGAAACAACTTGTTCTGCCTATTTTTTAGAATATTAGCTGGATTATTATTATAAACAATATATGGCTCTTGAAAATAAACACTGGTCGCACTGCGTATTATGCTGTGTAATGTAGCAACTTCATAACAATTTTCTGAGTTTTTCCTTAGAGCAAGTTCACCGGAGCGTCTTTCATAAAACACTGCTAGTGGCATTTCTTTTGAGTATTCTTCAAAAGTTTGCTGAAGGTGTTTATGATATTTTTCTAATGCAACGAATGCTTCTGTTGGAACTGGGGTTTGCCTATTTGTCGACTTAACGATCATTGATATGACATCTGAATCAGTTGTATGAATAATTTTAATTGGAACTAAAATATCTTTAGCAAATGCACGAGCATTATATATCTCGTGGCTGGTCTGGCAACCATTTACAATTTGAAATTCGCGTAGCTCAAACATATTTGATCCCAAAGGTTTAAAATGCTTGGTAACTATTGTGATACCATTATTTAATAGCACAAACTTATCTCGAAGGGAAGGAGTTGTTAACGTGTGGTGGATTTCTCGGTTAACAGGATTGCGCTCTCCTTGATAATCCCGGACGTTTTCATAAAATACTCGTGTACGTATATCACCATGATTATCGACGATGACTTTTAAATATTCTTCTCCAGAAAGATATCCTAAATATGACTGAACAACATCATCAATTTTATCAAAAGAGAGATTGTTCCTAAAATTGATTTGTACATCTACGCTGTTTTCAAGTTCACTATATGATTCTATGACATAATCACTGCCAAATACTGCAACTCGAACCTCTTTAATTTCAGAGAATAAATTCTTTATTTCATTTTCTGCAGCACTTGTAATACTTGTAACTAGAGTTTCATCCCACTGGCGTGCCGCAGTGATAAAATTTATATGGCATTGTGGGCTAGTGCCATTGAAATATTTTGCGTATTTGAAAAGTTCATTATAAATGTCATATGCATTTTCTAATTCTGGAGTAGCCTCGGTTAAAAGAGCATGATCACCTAAAAAACTTTTAGCAGCACTAATTGTTTTTAACAGGTCACCGGTATCACACTTTTCTTCTATCTTAGCCTGCATAATAAGGATTTGGACATCAAGGTACTTTGACCTAGCATAATCAGCAATATCATCTTTGCTAGTAACTAGATTTCCATTTACGACAAATGCTATGCCATCAATTCCAAAAAGCCCTTTTTTGTCAACAATCAACTGTTTGAAATCTCCTGCATCACAAAACGCTTCTGGATGAAACTTTGTAACTGTAATATAATTTGCTAAATGTTCAAAAATTTTCGATGGTTCTCCATCAAGAGCGTATTTGCTCTTGAAATCTGATACCATACCTTGGAGAATTTTATTTAAGGCCATAATTTCACTTCCCTATAATGTCTATTTTTTACCTAAGTGAAACACTTAATCAAAAATACTACTAATTAAAAGAACTTGTCGTTCTATTTGTAAGTTACCTTGCTTCTTATAAAGCACCGCTAGTTAAACATAAATCTATTAATTGACATCCAGGATCCCGTAGAAATGAATCATAGAACTCCTTTTTTGTTGCAACAGCAAGATCCGTATCTATTAACCCTTTGGCAAGGAGCGCCTCGATTGAAGATTCATACTGGAATGCTAAACGTGTGTAGGGTTCACCAACTTCTTCCTCCGTCATGGCCATAATCTCTCTTTTTCTACAAGTATAGCAGAAAGAGTGGGATTTGTACAGGCTCATTTCGTTTCAAAAGAGGGAGACTGATGCCTGACCGTTTTTCTTGGGTGTCCGACCTTGTCATAATCCACATTACACCGATGATCCTTTTCGAATTGAGCATCCAAGTATATCTCCATGCTAACAATAGGGGCATACTTTTTATTCGCCAAGAACTTATCCACGGCTACCCTGGTCCATTTGAGGTTGCCAGTTGGAGAGGAAGTGCCCTTTGCAAGTAATGCTGTAGTAGTTCTTGTGTTGCTGTAAGTTTTAAATCCTTATATAGTTCTAAAGAGAGTTTGTTTTCAATGCAATACAGTTCACGCTTAAAGTGCCACACGAGATTTCCTCCTGTGGGGATTCCTGATTGGATCGAGGCCCCAGCACCGAGGAAAAAATCAATTTCTCCATCATGCATAACCTTAAAATTCCTGATTAGCTGTTCTTGCGATATTGTATTCATGTGACACCTCCTGCCTAAAAACTTCCATACTAATTATATCACACATCAACATTGTGTTCAAGGCAGAGAGGCGTTGTATCCCGCGGAAGTAGTAATGATTTTTAACAAGTCTGGGACAGAATAATCATTTCCCACATAATTACCTATGAGTCATGATGCTATGCATACGGAGGAACCTAACGCCACATCAGGCAGAGGAGGAAGTTATGGATCGCAAGGCATAGAACTACCGTGGGTGACAGCAGTGGGGTTCGAATCCCTTCATTTGCGTGTTTTGCACTCTGATTTTGAATTGTTTGCTTTCAGTTAACGACACATGGCACACGGAGTTGAAAAAGCCTGTAGTCCTTGAAATATAAGGGCTACAGACTACAAACGACCCTACCCGATCCGAACAACTGACAACAATTTGTTCAGATTGGGTAGGGTCGTTCAAGTTGGTCGGAGTGGCGGGACTTGAACCCGCGGCCTCTTGGTCCCGAAGGTTCGGCTGAACATTCAGCGGACGCTTTCGCCCCCATTTGGTGCTGTTTGCTACAGGAGTGGTTGCTTTCCAGACCTCCCCGCTCCAATGCCTCCGTCCGCTCCCGGCGTGGTCTGGGTCGGCGTCTGGGTCTTGGCCTGTATGGAAACCAATCATGGTTTAGAAGAATCATCGTCAGTGACCAATCCAGCGGGAAAAACAAACGTAAAGGTCTGCTCCGTCCTGTTCGCACCAACCTTTGGCTCTTTGATAGAAACGTCGCAGCGCCTGGGGCAGCTCACTATTCCAAGCCTCGTCAAAACGCCGCCAAAAGCGGGCTTTCAGCTCTGGCGCCGTGTTCCCATCAGCCACGATACGGTCGGCCAGAGAGGCCAGCCCAATCACCCACAAAGGTCCTGTCCGGTTTTCCTCCTGGAAACACAGCTTTTCACAAATACTGTCATACCGCTGGATCGTTTTTGTCCCACACCCTGCTTTTCTTGCCAGCTGTGCCATCCGCCGGGCGGCGGAGTGGGCCGGATACGTCCCCTGAAATACTCGGTCAAAGCGGGCCCGGATCAGGCTGAACAGTTCCTGTCCCAGCTTCTGCTGGACATGGCTCCCGCCCAGCATCCCTTCTGCCAGTTGGATGACAGGATACCAGTCAAAAGCGCTGCCGCTGGCCTCCAGCATCTTCATCAGCGTATCCTGTGTACAGCCCAGTCCCGCCTGGAACGCCTGCAGCGCGGCCTCCAGATCGTTTCGGTACAGCTCCGCCGTCATCAGCGCCATCCAGTGGCGGTGCTGGTCCTCGGGATAGGGAAATGCGGCGATGGCCTTCTGAGCGGCCTCACGGGCCTCCTCCGCCCTCTGAGGGGAGGAGGGCAGCAGGTATTGCAGGGTCAGCGCCCGGTTCCCCAGCAGGCGGGCCTGCTGGTCCAGGGGGGCGTCCTCTACCGGCAGGGACAGGGCCTCATACAGCTGGTGCAATCCCTCCCGCTCCAGCTCCGCCACGCACAGCGCCTCGTCCAGCAGCGCCAGCGCACCCTCATAGTCGAAGCAGTCCTGGAGATCCACCGCCTTCCGGTTTCGGAGGATGTAGTACAGCAGCCAGTTCTCCGGCCTGCGCAGCAGCGCCGGCAGCTCCCCCTCGCACTGCTCCAGCAGATCCTGGCCCTGGGCTGTGCGTCCCATGTGCGACAGCGCCGCACTGAGATACAGCTTGGCGTTAACTACACAGTAAGTCCGGTCCTCCTCAAAGCGGAATTCCAGCTGGGCCAGATAATCCAGATATGCCTCCAGCAAGGCGGCGGTCTGCCGATGGGCGCCCTCCACCTGGGCCAGGTGTCCAGCCAGCTGGAAAAACACGTCCATCTGCACCCGCTGACCCTGGGCGTTCAGCGCCGCAAAGCTTTCCGAAAGCTCCCGGTGCATGGACCCCACAGGGACGCCGCCGGCGAGGGCCAGATACAGCGCGCCACCCCAGTTCCCGCCGCTCAAGCAGCCCCGCACATCTCGCAGCAGCCGGTCCTCCACCAGCCCAAAGGTCATGCTGCGGGTCTGGAAAATCTGCGTTACCTGTTCCCGGCAGGTCAGTCCGCCTTCGTCCGGTGTGTCAAAGCTCCGCTGGGTGCGTGCATCAGCGCTGTCCAGGGTAAATTTGCAGCTGCACACATAATCGCTAAGGATCAGGAAGGGATTGCCCTTGTCCTTGTCAAAGCCAACATGATAGGTCACCCGATTGGCGCCGTCAAACAAGTAGCGGGCCCGGGCCAGGGCGATCCGCTCGTCGATGCGGCTGAGGTACTCCTCCTCAGTGATGGCCCTTTTCCGGGCCGGCTGGCCGCTCTGCTTTTCCCGCTCATAAGCGGCCACATCCACCCGGCGGCCTATGACCACCTCCAGGTGGGCAGGCCCCTGAACGGACAGATGGGCCATGAACTGGGCCAGGCCCTCTGCCAGGAAGTTCAAGTAGGTGATGGTGCTGTCCTGTATGCGGATCTTGCTCCGATTCCGGAAGAATACGAATTCCAGCCCCTGCTCCACGCAGCCCTGAACCACGGCGGCCCGGGCGGCGGTCCGAATGGACTTGGGAAGCTCGGCGGAGTGGGATACCTCCGGCCGTGCCGTGCCGGGGAAAGCGTCCCGGAACCGGGGATTGCCGCCCACCCGCTCGGCGGGAATGCTGGCGGGCCGTACGGCCCGGCGCACGGCGTCCTCACACCACACCCCACCCACCAGGCTTGGGCCGTTCCGGGTCTCCCCCGGGTCCTCCTCAAAGGTCCCGCTCTCGTCCAGCCACAGCCAGTATGTTTTTCCCTCAGTCATAAAATCCGCCTCATTTCTGTTGAATGATCTCGGGGATGGAATATTCCCCGGTGAAATAGTTGATATATTCCCGCTGGCCCCGGCGATGCTCGAAGAGGAGGCAGGGCACGCCGTCCTGGGCGATCATATAGGGTTCCATGGGCAAAAGGCCGTCCCCATAGCCGCAGAACACCTGCCCGTCCCGGAGTTCCCAGCGAAATTCGCCCGTCCGCAGGTAGAGCTCCAGGAGGATGATGTCCTGAAACAGCAGGTCCCACAGAGCCAGCCCGCCGCGCCCGGCGATGACGCCGTGGCCCCGGGTGTGGTTGCGCACCTCCTGCAAAATGCGCAGCATTCCGAACAGGTTCAGCTCGGCCCCCTGAATATCCAGGTCGAAGTACCGCCCAACCTCCTGGTGAAGCTTCTGGATGTCCGGCCGGGTTTCCAGCGGGATTGCCTCCCGGGGCAGCTGATAGTCCGCAGAGTCCTCCGGCTCCCGCGCGGTGAGGCGGAGCAGTTCGCTGCCGTGGTCTACAATGGACAGGATGTGGTTGGGGTACTCCCTCTGGTCCCTGTGCTTCACTTTGTAATAGTAATGGGCACAGGCCAGCAGAAAGTCCACATAGTCAAAGCCCAGCATGACGCTCTCATGGAGGTCGGTGGACTGCATCAGACTGCGGAACAGGGCCATAGCGTACAGGTCCCGATCATTGGCCTGATGAATGCGGTGATTGGCCTCCAAATTGTCCCGGTAAAAGCTGTCCTTGGAGAAAAACGAGGTTCTTATGTCGTCCCAGAAGCTCCTGCCCATCTGAATGCCGCCGAAAAAACCGGCCCCCCAGTCCCAGGCCTCCTCCCAGGTGTCGAACACCGCCGTCTCGATGTGCCGGATCCAGGGGCAGGCCGTCCGGGGTCCCGTCTCCGGGCCCACCCCGGCGATGCACAGCTCCGCGAAGGGGATCACCTCCCCCAGCGCCGCCATCTCCCGGACCGCCTCATCCATCCCCCCGGGACCCTGGACCAGGTAGACAATGCGCTTGACCTCCGCCACCGCCAGAAACCGGCGGTATTCCTCCGGCGTGATCCATGGCCCCACCAGTTCTTCATAGCGGACCGCGCTCCGACGGCACTCGCCTTTTCCCTTCCTCTTCAGCTCCTCCTGCCCGTGGTGCAGGATCACATAGTCTCGAAGCCAGGGGAATTTACCCGTTCTCAGCCCCTGGGCGATCTCCTGGCAGAGGTCCCGCCTGCTCATGACAGCTCCTCCTTCCACTCCTGGAGGGTGTCCAGCCGAAATCTGTGCGCGGTGACGCGCCCCCCGGCGTCACAGGCGATGGTCTGCCCGGTGACATAGTCCAGATACCTCCACGTATCCCCCTCCGCCGCGCCGTTATAGTATAGCCATGCCTTTTTCTGCCGGACCACGGCGGGGACGGAGTGCTCCTCCAAGCGGAACACCGCCCCCTTGGACAGCGGCATCCCCAATCCCTGCCGGCGCTCCAGCATATACTGGGCTACCCGGGCCAGGCTGCTCACCATGTCCGTGGACACCGCGTATACCAGCGTCCCGTGGCCCACAAACCGACGCCGGACCTGGCACAGCACCCGGCACAGCTCCTGATAAGACAGCTTCCTGAGCCGGTTCCGGCCCTCCCGGTTCCGTGCGGCGGCCAGATCCAAGGCGCGCAGGCAGTCCAGCACCTCCCGGTCCTCCACCACCGGCCCGCCGCCGGGCAGGCGCTCGGCAAAGTCGCCCATGGAGGGCCGGACCAGCCGCCTGGAGCCGGACACCGGACCCTCCTCCCGGCACAGGGCGGCCAAAGCCTCGGTGTGGATGAGATATTCACACAGCTTCATCAGCATATAAAAGTACCGGGTCAGCTCCGAGCTGGCCCCGGAGACCTGATGGACCAGTTCCAGCAGCACCGGGTCGCCGCAGGCCCGCGCTGCGGCCATACAGGCGTTGAGCCGCAGGCGGAGGGTCCGCCTGGTCTCCTGAGCGGGGGCCAGCACCTCGTCCAGCAGCAGCTTGTCGATGAAGCCGTACCCCTCGACGCGGTAATAGGGATACCGGGTCAGCGCTTCCCCCAGCTCCCCCCGGGAGGCATAGCTGCCGGCGCCCGCATACTTGTCCTGCACCACGATGGGTACGCCCTGCCCGTCCACCTCCCGCAGCCAGTCCAGCAGGGGTTTGCGCCACCGCCGGGGCATAGCCCAGTCCCGGCGGCTGTTCCAGGTGACGATAACGGGGACCTGCCGCGCTTTGACGGCGCGGAGGTAGGTATAGGAGTTATAGAGGCCGACCCGGCGCCTGGCCACCAGCGGGTTGTGGCTGACCAACGACTCCAGGATCGCGGAGAATCGAAAGGGATATTCCCATTCCCACACCGGCACATCGACCACGTCCGGTATTTTCCGCAGCCGCAAATACACCATTCGGGCCAGGCAGGCCAACAGCAAAGCGAGAAAGGCCAGGCCGGTCAGACCTTGGTAAATATCCACCAGATAGACGAACTCAGGTTTTTTGTGGATCAGGAGATCATAGCCCAGGTGGTCAAAGGTGCGCCCCACGTAGATAAACCGATCCTCCACCAGCATGGTCTCCATCATCAGTGCGGAAAGCCCGGGAAGTATGACATAACGCACACTTTTGGTCAGCATGAGAAGAAACGCCTCCACCCAGGCCGCCGCCCGGGAGCGCCTGCCCAGGCCCAGCCGCCGGGCCAGCAGCGCCCCCAGGGCCAGCGCCAGGCCCAGCGCCGCCCACCGGCAGGCCACGATAATGGAAAAGGCTGCGGCGTCCTCCATTCCTCCCCCCGCGTACTCCGCCGCGGCCCAGAACAGCCCGACGTGGGCCGCGTACAGCGGCACGCCGATGGGCGGGGGAAAATTGTCCAGGTAAAACCAGGCCACCCCGAACAGCAGGAACATCGGGAGGGAATACAACATGGTCAAAAGGGCCGCCAGAACGGCCGGGATATCCAGGAGGGGCTCCAAATCGAGCCGCCACAGCTCCCACTCCAGTGCGTACACCACCGCCAAGCCCCACAGGGAGGACACAGTGAATATAAGCCAGTCCACCAGCACATTGCGGGCCAGCCGGTCGATCCTTTTCACGCGGGTCCCTCCTCTCAGGTCATTTGCCCGCCAAAGCCTGATACATCAGGGTGCCCCATGTCGCAGCCGTAGAACTCCGCGAGGTTACAGGACACGCGGCGGGGCCGCTGGAGCTATCTGTCATTTTGCCTGCCTTCACAGGAAGATTTTGTTGAAATCCAGTATACCATACCCCGCCGGGAATTGGGAGAGGGTTTTCAAAAGTTTTCCGTTTGAGCGGCCCGCCCTCCGTCTGGCGGAGGGGACCCCTCCAGGGTTTTGGGAGGAAGTAAATCAGCAAGACGAATAACAACAAAGTAAGGCTTTTCCAGAGAATAGGGCAAAGCGCTAGGAAAGTTCGGAAAATCTGAAATCGGGTAACAGTTTTTTACCAGGTCCTTTTCTGCCAATGGCCATCACATTCAAAATGAATACCACATCTCCCAACAGCAGCGCCCGTGTCGGCTCCCTCGCTCTTTGCCGTTTTTCTTGACAGGCTGGCGGGCTGAACTGTATAATGAACTGCATAATGAACAGGGAGTGGCCGATGATGAACAAAACTTTGAAGCAGACGGGGAAGCTGCTGCTGTTCCTCCTTCCCCTGGTTCTGGGAATGCTGGGCCTGTGGGTCCTGGCTGGGGAGCCGGTGCAAGACGCTTTATTCAGCTGCGTCAGTATGTACGTCCTCAACTACGGCGACACGCCCCCCAACCTGCTGGTGGAGCTGGCCCGTTGGCTGGCCCCGCTCACCACCGTCAGTGGGATTTTGATGGCCCTGCGGGCCGCTCGGGACCAGCTCCATGGCCTGGTGCGCTGCCTGATGGGGGACGGCGTGGCCGTCTACGGCCCGGAGGCGGAGCAGGCCCAACTGCTGGATCGTCTGGGCGGGCGCGGGATCAAGGGGACGGACGAGGTGCTCCCCGCCCGCCAGTACATTCTCCTGGGGGAGGACGAGGACAGCTTTGCCCTATGCCGCAGAATCCTCCAGGAAAGGCCGAAGGCGGATGTGTTCCTGCGGTGCGCCGATTTGCGGCCCCAGTCGGTCATCTCTCCCCAACTGCATTCCTCCAGCCCGAAGGAGACCGCCGCCCGGCTGCATCTGTTCAACCCGGAGGAGACCGCCGCCCGGCTGTTTTGGAAGGAGCATTGCCTCTACTCCGCATCCAAAAAGCAGGGCCACCGGCTGAGCATTGTCCTGCTGGGGGGCGGGGCGCTGGCGGAAAACCTGCTGTACTATGGCCTGCTGGACAATATTTTCGACCCCAAGCAGGCAATCGAATACCATGTTTTTGGCGACTGCGCCCGGTTCGCCGCCGTCCACACCCAGCTGGACCAGATGGACGGCGACTCCGTCACCGTCCACCAGGAACCCTGGTGGGAAAGCCTAGACCTGCTGCGCACCGCCCATCTGGTGCTGCTCCTGCCCCAGGAGGGACAGGCTGCGGCGGCTCAAGACCTGCTGTTGGCCGCCCACGGACCCAGAGTGGTGGCATTTACCAGCGGCTCGGCTTTGACCCTGCTGGCCAGGGACGGAGAGCTGGAGGTATTCCCCTGGCTGGATCTGGCCCTGAAGCCGGAGCATATTTTGCGGGACGATCTCTTTGCCCAGGCCAAGCGCATCAACCTGCGCTATGCCCACCACTACAGGAAAGTGGAGGAAAACGAACAAAACCGGGAAATCGAGTGGACCGAGCTGGACGGTTTCACCCGCTACTCCAACATCAGCTGTGCCGACTACCACGATATACGCCTCAAGATGATGGCGGACCTGGGTCTGCCCACCGACGCGGGTCAGCTTTCGAAGGAGGATATGGAACTGCTGGCCGAGCTGGAGCACATCCGCTGGTGCCGCTACCACTATCTGAGTAACTGGAGGCGCGGCGCGGGCAAGGATGGCAAAAAAGACCCGGCGGCCCGCCTTCATCCCGACCTTGTCCCCTATGAAGAGCTGGATGATCCAGACAAGGAGAAGGACCGTGACAACATCCGAGTACTACTGGGCATCTCCCACTGACAAAACGAGAAAAACCATTGCGTGAAGCATTTTATACATGGAAAAAGCGCCCACCCCGTTTGAAACAGGTGGGCGCTTTTTCAGACCAAATATTCATCCACCCATGGCCCGGTGCAGGAACGTGACGATCTGCCCGCGGGTACATGTGTCGTTGGGGCTGAACGTGGCGGCGCTGGTGCCGTTGGTGACGTTCGCGCCCACGGCCCAGGACACCGCCTGGGCGTAAGAGGCGCTGCTACTCACGTCGGTGAACTGTGCCACCACCTGGGGCGCGGGGCATCCCATCGCCTGCCAGATATAGCTCACCGCCGTGGCGCGGGTACAGGGCTTGTCTGGGTCGAAAGCGGCGATGTTGAGCATGTGCTCCGACGCGGCCCAAAGGACGGCATCCTGATAGGCCTCGGCCACCCAGTCGGGGCGCACCCCGCCCCCGGTGCTGGGCTTCCCGGCAGCCCGCCACAAGAAGGTCAGGATCTGAGCCTGGGTGCACTTCGCCTCAGGGGAAAAGGTGGTGGCGCTGGTGCCGTTGGTAATCCCTTTAGACACCGCCCACTTCACCGGGTCGGCGTAGTAGGCGGCGGCGGAAACGTCAGAAAACGCAGTGGAGGAGGGAACGGAAGGGGTCGAAGGCGCGGATGCGGATCCATACGCCACAATATAGTCATCATAATAAGAATAGCCATCTCGATCGGCGCAGATCAGCAGGGGGCCGGTTTTCAGCTCGTTTTTCATGTCCGCTCCGTTGGACGAGAGGAAGGCCATGTTGAAATCGTCCCCATACAGCATATTCGCAGCCACAATATAGGTATATTTCCCGTCTCCGTCCTGAATCAAATTGTACTGGGCACCATTCGGGGTCCCTCCATCGCTGTAGCCGGCACTTGTGGAAACGGAAATGCTGCTTCCAGGTCTCAGCGTCACAAGGGTGACGCTCCGGTCCTGATAGGTGCCGACGGCTTCCTTGCCGTCCACGATCCATTTGTCCCTGTACTGTACCGTCGCTTTTTCCACCTTTGCCTGACCAAAGGTGACGGACCAGCCCCATTCCCCGCTACCGCCCCGAATGGTGTATGTCCCATAGGTCCCGGCGGCGGGAGACGGGGCTTCCGCCGCCTTAGCGCGGAGCAGATCCAGCACGGCCCCATAGCTGGAGTCGTGGACCGGTTCCGGGCCCGCTGTCCAAATCGACCCCCAGGATAGCCCGCCGCCGCTGACGGCATAATCCTGCTCCGCGGTATACGCCTTGAGGCACTGTTCGTACTGGGCCCGCGTGACGCTAACCCAGGGACCGTTCAGCCTCCGCTCGTACTCATCCGCCTCGCCGGTGTTGCTATCCCCCCAATGGTTCAGGCTCTCGCAAAATCCGCCCGGACCAATGTAGTCGGTATCCTCGCCGTATACGCCCTGGCGCATAAAATAGCTGCACGCTTCCACGTATACCTTTCCGCCCTTGGCAGCATACCGCACGTAGCACTCCTGGTTTGCTTCCTTTTCGATGCTGGTCGTTTTGGCCGCAACGCCATTTTTCAGCTGCCAGATGTCTATGGTCAGGACCTGCATCCCCGGGTCGCTTTTCGGAAGCGTCATTGCGATCATCTCCGGGACCTTGTCGCCATCCATGTCCCGCAGGTCCGCATAGGCCACCCAGACGTCCTGTCTGCCATAGGCGTTCAGCGCGTCGTAGTACGACTGTGCGCCGCTGGCACTCAGCCCGGACACGTCCGCAGCAGCAGCGGGAACAGCCAGCCCTAGGCATAAGGCCAAAGCAAACATCAGAGCAGGAAATCTTTTTTTCATGTTTTTTCTTCCTCTCTCAAGCAGTTTTCTGACAAAACTCCGCCGCATCTATGTGTTTTATTATAACGCCTCGGCCCTGAAGAAACAAGAGCGAGTTTACCCTTTGCAAAACGGCGCTTACCCTTTTGCCCAGACCTTTCTACAACAGTGCCACCCAGGGGCGTTTTAACGAAGCGCTCCACGTGACCCGGGTGGATATGGATGCGTTTTTGCGGCAGTTTCCCGACGGCACCTTCCGACCAACATGACCTTTGAGCAATTCATGATGTCCCGGCTGGGCGGGGGCCAGGGCATCGCGGCGCGGGCCAATGCACCTCAGGTCGGCGGGTCTCGGAGTGGCGGGCAGAGAAGGGCGGTCCCTAAGCGTCGCCAAGCTGCGTCCCGCCCGGCGCGAAAGCGGCTGGAGGATATGTCCTTGGAGGAGACCCAGTCGGAGATGCGGGAGTATCCCTGCGGCCAGGAAGAGGATTTTGCCTTCATCAGCTATTCCCACCGGGACAGAGGCCGGGTCTACCCCATGGAGCTTCACTGAATCCGGATGGGCTACAATACTCAGTTGGACCAGATGGACGGCGACTCCGTCACCGTCCACGAAGCGTCCTGGTTGGAGAGCCTGGACCTGCTGCGCGCCGCCCATCTGGTGCTGCTCCTGCTCAGGAGGGACAGGCTGCGGCGGCTCGCCTCCACCCCGATCTTATCCCCTGTGAAGAACTGACCGAGCCGGTCCGGGAGAAGGACCGGGAGAACATCCAGGTGCTGCTGGGCGTCGCCCATTGACAAAAAACGGACCTCTCTTATGGCAGAGAGCGGTCCGTTTTTTGTTGGGAGACAGCCTATACGGCGCTGTCCGGACCTGCCGTCTTACGGGGACGGCCGCCCTTGCGCCTTGGAGCGGAAAGGTCGGGCAGCTCCACCTGCTTGGAGGAGAAAACGGAGGGGTCCTCTCCGCAGATGGACAGAAGCAGCGCCATTTTTTTCAGCTTGTCCGTGTTGTTATAGGCAGTACCGATGCACACAGACTCCCCGCCGGGAAAGGTGAAAAAACGGCACGCCTTAAAATAGGAGGGCATACCCGCCCCTTTGTTCTGGGGGTCCGCATAGTTGACGGCGGAGGCGCAGTTCATCCCCTGCTGCTCCGGCAGGCCCTGGACCTGCTCCGGGTGCCGCCGCAGGACCTCACGGAAGAAGTTCCACATCATCTCCGCCTGACTGCCGGTGTGCTCCACGCCATACAGTGTATAGGTGATGTCGCCGGTCGCGGAAAAAAGCCGCTTTTCCTTTTTTGGTTCGTCGACAGGGCCGGCACCGCTTTCATGGGAGCCTTCTGTGGTGGGTACAGCGGGTCCGGAGACAGAGGGTTCGGAGACAGGGGGCTCAGAAATGGGAGGATCAGGGATGACCGGTTCAGAGACAGGAGGCGCAACAGAGGGCTCCGGCGGATTCAGCCGCGTTTTGTCTGGGAAGGAGTGTTCGATATCCTCATAGTAGTCGCCCTTCCGATTGGTCTCGTTCCGGGGATGGACCCGCACCCGGTCGTTGTTTCCCGAGAAAAACTCCGTTCGGAGGTCCTTGAGCGCCTGGGCCTTACGCTCAAATTCCTTCTCATCCTCGATCTCATCATCCAGGCGCATATGCACCTGACGGCAGAAGTCGATGATGTTGCCGATGGGCTCCACATCGATGGCCACAAAGCTCAGCGGGTCCAGATGGTTGGTCAAGGTCCGCTCGGAGCGGGTCTCCCGCAGCTCCCCCAGGCAGGGCTCGCTGCACAGGGAGGTGGCGCTGACGTAGAACAGCACCAGCTGGCACCGCCTGCTGTTGATGGCCCGCAGCGCGTCCTCCTTCCAGGAGTTTTTCGTCTTGTCCAAATTTTTCTCGTCCAGCCAGACGTTATAGCCGTCGCACTGGAACCGCAGCACATCTGTCCACACGGTCTCCCAGTCACTGCTGGAATAGCTGACAAAGATATAGGGTTTGCTGATGTTGCAGGGCTTGATCTGCGTCAAAATGCTGTTCTGATGGTCCATATTGCCGCTCCTTTCTCTGATTCAGACCCGTTCGAGGTAGATGGCCCCGTCCGCCTCCACATAGTTGACCTGGAGGGCGTCGCCCTCCTCCAGACCGAAATCGGTGAAAAGCCGCTTCACACCGTCCACCCGGCCCTTGTTGCTCCGGCTCACCTTGGCGCTGTACCGCTGTTCCCCGAACACCACTGTAATGGGTGCGCCGCTGTCCAGATCCAGTTTGGAGCCGAAGGTGAGGATACCATACTTGATATCGGAGGCGGTCAAGGTTTTCTGAAGGCACACGCCGATGGCGCTGGCTCCGCCGGGCAGGCCCGGACTCTCGTGGAGCCAACTCTCCCTCAGCGGGTCCGGGTGGCTGGGATCCGCTGAGGTTTCATAGAGCATCTCCCCGCGGGAGTCCGAATCCAGAAACAGATAGTCCTCGAACACGAGGAACTGGTCGCAATGGCCGTGGCCGTCATTGTTCAGCTGCCATTTATAAATTTGTCCCATGCGGTCGCAGCTGTAGAAACTGTTGGGGTTTGGCGCAAGAAACAGCCGGTCGCCGTCAAAATACATCCGTCCACTATTCAACTCTTCCAGCCGCTCCCGGTTAATGCGCCAAATGGGCAGGTCTGGCACGAGAGGGAGCCCCGGTTTGAGGAACTCATGTGCTTCCCAATAGAATCCTTTGTCCTCCACGTCTAAAGCGGGGCGTTCCACCCACACGATGCTCCGCTCCATGTCGAAGAATACAAATTTCCAGCGGGTCACGTCCTCCACATAGCTCAGGCTGTTCCAGTCGAAATACTCCGGGTGATCCAACGCATATTCGGGAGAGAGGGTGCAGTCCAGGCAGCGGACTTGCCCAGTGTTCCGATCGTATAGCATCCAGCCCTTTTCCTCCAAGCAGCCTTTTGGATGATCATATCCGGCCTCAAAAATGACGCAGTGGATGAGAGCGCAGATGCTGTAGATATGATCCGCCCGGCTATAGAGCACCTCGGCAGTCCGGTTGGTGACATCATAGACGCACAGCCGGGTCTTCCCGTTTTGCTTCGATGTGTAATAGAAATATGCGTCTACGTTGTATACGCTGGAAACGTCACATCCTGCCGCCTCCACTGTGTGCTCCTGAACCTTGCGGCCGTCCAGATCAAATTCCCTGATCCAGAGGACATCACAGTTATTTATAAAAATTACCGCATAGACAAAAATACCAAGGCAGTTGACCGTAAGCGCGCACTCAGAGGCGTTGATCGCCTGAAAGAGCACCTTCTCATTCCAACCGGCCAGTTCAGATACGCACACATCGTCGCAGCCGGCAATGTAATAGAGCTTTTGCTCGTAAAAAGCCACCGTGGGGGGATTTATATAGCGGTCAAGGTAATACTCTCTGCGCTGAGAATACCACAGCATCGTCCTTCCTTCCGATATGGGCATGGGCTTGGACAGATTGCGGCGGAATCCCACCTCGCTTGGCCCGATGAAGGACTCCGCCGAGCCAGATCGCTTTTCCAGCCATTCCCTGCTGTCCTTGTCACCCAGTTCCGACGCATTGCGGCGCCAGGCCAGCTCCTGCGCTTCGTCACCCGCCTTTCCATAGTGCTCCGCCAGGATCCGGCAGGCTCTGGCACTCTCAGACGCCGCCGCATTCAGCCAGGCCAGCCCCGTGTCGGTATCTTGAGTTATATTCCTCCCGCTCAGATACCGCTCACCGATGTTCGCCTGGGCTGCGATGCTCCCGTGCCGTGCCGCGTCCAGATAGAGCTGGGACGCGACCGCGCCATTCCTAGCAACGCCCTTCCCTGAGGCATAAAGCACTGCCAAGTTGTTCTGCGCAACTGGGTGCCCCATCTTCGCGGCCATAGTGTAACGCTGCGCCGCTCCCTCGTAGTCCCCCTGTTTGTAGCACTCCAACCCCTGGCTGAAATACGCGTTTGCGCGCTGCTTTTCCTCCTCTGTCAACAGCAGCATCGGTTTTGTCATTTCCGTTACTCTCATGGCTCCATCTCCTCTTTCTCTTTTCTTGACGTGCCTTTTGCCTGAAAATTCCGGGATGTTCTGGTGTTTTTTCATTATAAGGTGCGGAGCACCAATGTGTCAAGACTGCCGCGCCGGTCTCTGAGGCATTATTTCCCGCTGTCCAGCCGCGTGCTGGGCAGTTTGTGGGTATCATTTGGAACGCCTTTTATAAAGCGGCCGATCCCAGCCAGAGTCCGGTCAGCTTTGGGGATGTGTCTGCCAACGCATTCTTTACTCAACCTGTAGTCTGGGCCTTGGAGGCGGAGATCACAAACGGCACCTCCACTACTGCTTTCTCGTCCAGCAAGGTGTGCGATCGGGGCAAGATCGTTACGTTCCTGTACTGTGCATACCATTGACAGCACGTGTGCGATCAACCCTAATTCCCAACGGGGGCCGGCGGTCTGTATATCCGCCGGCCCCCGTTTTATGCTGGGAGTGATTGCTTTTCAATCGTCCACATACAGTCCACATCCAGACCATATGTACGTTTGATGTCATCATTCCAAGGTGATGAGCGTTGCGTCAGAGACAATAACGATGGTGTTGCTCGATATGATGCGTTTGCCCATAAAGCCGATTGGAATATCCCGCCGGTGTTCAGACGATACCTCTGGAATACAAAGGTGATCGTTATCCTGTTTGGGGTGCAGAAAAAAAGATAGGGCTTTCCCGCCAATGCGCGGGTAGGTGCGGCCGAGCTGGCCTGCCGCATTTCCCGCACTTTTCCCAAACGGTGCATAATATCGGCGTTCTATACTTTAAACCACAGGGGACACACCTTTCAGCCAAAGACAGCATCGGATTTCATTGTTTTTGATAAAATCCTTTTATGGTTATCCCTTTAGCCCAGCCAAGGAAAAGTCCCGGATTATGGGACATAGCGCATGATAGAATAGAGCCATGATACCGGGAAGCAGGGAAAAGAGTCATGGCAAAGAAAAAGGGTCTGCCACTTGGGATATTTCTGAAGCGGTTCTCCAGCGAGGCACAGTGCCAAGAGCATCTGGCATCGCTGCGCTGGCAAAGCGGGTATGTTTGTCCCAAATGCGGCTGCCGTCATGGATACCGGCTGTCCAACGGGCGGTATCAGTGCGCCTAGTGCCGCCACCAGACCTCGGTAACGGCAGGGACGGTGCTGCACAAGACCCATATGCCGTTGACACAGTGGTTTTTGGCATTCTATTTTGTGAGTCAGGACAAGCGGGGCATTTCCGCTGTGCAGCTGGCGGCGATGCTTGGGGACTACCTACAAAACCGCCCGGTCCATGCTCCGGCGTATTCGCACTGCCATGGGCCAGCGGGATGAAACCCATCAGCTGTGCGGGGTCATCGAATTTGACGATGCATACTTTGGAGGCCCAACAACAGGGAAGAAGCGGGGTCGGGGCACAGAAAAGGCGAAGGTTTTCGTGGCATTGTCCTTGGATGAACAGGACAATCCCCGTTTTCTAAAAATGCGGGTAACGCCCAATATCAAGCAGACGTCTGTGAAGAAATTTGCCCATGCCGCCTTCGCTGATGGCAGTGAGATTCACAGTGATGGCTATTGCAGCTACATTCCGGCCTTGGATGTCTTCACCCATGAGCACAAGCCCTATGACCCTGATTCCGGCCTTCTCCATTGGCTGCACATCGTGATTAGCAACGCCAAGGCGTTTATCCTGGGTACCTATCATGGTCTGCCCAAGAAATACCTGCAATCCTACTTGGACGAGTATTCCTTCCGCTTCTGCCGCCGCAACTTTGGCCCTGCCCTGCTGGAGCGTCTGACCCTGGCTGTATCTCTTTCTCACCTGGCTGATTAAAAGGGATAACCACAAATCCTTTTTCCCCACATCGCGGCGGTAGCACTCTTCCCTGCATCTGTCATCCTGTCCCCACAGGAAGATTTTGTCGAGTCCAGTATACCATACCCCGTCAAGAATTGGGAAGGGGGCTTCAAAAGTTTTCCGTTTTGGTACCTCGCCCTCCGTTTGGTGGAAGGGGCCCCCTTCAGGATTTGGGGAGGAAATATACAAATAAGACGGATAACAACAAGGTGAGGCTTTCCCGGAGGAAAAGACAAAACTCTGAAAAAGTTCTATTTTGAGAAAAGGAACCAGGAAAAAACTACCACGCCATAATCATAGAAACGTCTTTTACGACAAGCCGAGAACACCCAAAAGGTTTAGAAAATCTGGAACCAAGTGACAGATTTTTGCCGGACTATTCTCTGCTAATGACCGTCTGCCCGCATCGGCACTACGGCGCAAAACCGCAAAGGCCCCGTGTCGGTCCTGTGAGGGCTTGTGTGCCCCTTCTTCGGAGCAAGTAGCATCCGTACACCTCCGGGAGAGTGAAATGCGATGTTGGGGCATTTGTGCGCCACTGTCGCAGAGAACGATTTCCCCAAAAATATCGAGAATGGCACAGAAGAACCGTCGGGAGGCTGGGCAGATCACCTGGCCTCCCTGCGGTGCTTTTGACTGCCAGCCAGCTGATTTTCTGGAGTGTTTGCATTCGGCAAAATGCCCAGGGCAAGGGCAATGCAGAGGGTTTGAAAAAAGGGGTATCCGCAATAACTGGTTGAAAATCGCAAAGCAGTCAGAATATTTTTCCGCAATTTCTGGTTGAAAATATCGTACAATTTTTTCTTTATTTTGTGGTTGAAAAGCAATTGCTTATAAGAGCATGGCCGTAAGTGACCATGCTCTTTTGCTGTATGCTCAGATAAACGGAAGATCGTCCTCGTAGCTTTCGAGTTTGCTAATACCATCGTCGAAGATTTCACCAGTTTCAGGATCGTAGTCTTCCCAAGCCTTCAAACCGGCAAAAGGATCGTAAGAGAAGCTGTCATAATATGTGCTCTCATCCTCTACTGTTTCATCTTCAATTCCTTTAATCTCCTCAAAGTGGAATACGGGACCTTTTTTGGGGATTGACGGTCCGAGAAGCATGCCACTGGTTTCCAACGCCTGAAGGTTTGCTTTTCTAAACAGTGTCCTTCCACGCAAAACCTCAAAAGAACTGCCGCGCCCACGAACGCTGTTCTCACGGATAATTCGGTTCGTGCATTCAGTAAATCCGTTTGTAATCGCTATTGGGCAATCCCAGTAATTGAAAATCTGCTCATAGAAGTTATGCACTGTTTTGGCGAGAGTGCGGAATGGCTCGAAAATGTAATCTGCTGGAATACTTTTCTCCCAGTCCGAAAAGGCTTTCTGCGCATTTTCTTTTGAGGTCCGATTCTCGTCATAGATATTAAAGAAGTCTTCCTTTAAATCAAATGCTATCGCCAATTTATTGAGTTTCTCGCTATTCCTGCATTCCTTTATTCGAGCAGCTTCTTCAGGAGTCATCTTGCTCTTCCTGGTTCTCAAGGTGTATGCCAAGCCTTTCTTTGTGGAAATGCGTTCTTTATCCGATAGGCCTTTTTGAATTTCTTTTCTCACCGCATCCATCGCCAAGTTCGCATAGGCCACTAAATGATAGTGATCTATAACCCAGCGCGCATTAGGAAGGGCTTCTTTTATGGTTTTTTCAAATGGGCGGTACATATCAGTGCAAACCCAGATGACTCTTTCGGGGTTTGGCATATTGGTGAAGTATTCCGTAAGCGTTTTCTGATTCCGGCCCAGCGTCATGTCATAGAGCGTTTTATGCTCTAAGTCTGTGATGACAGTTACCTCACCGAGTTTTTTAATTTTTATTTCGTCCAGACCGATAAAGGCAGGGGTTTGAAATCTGAGCACATCGCCCTTCTTCCGTATGTAGTTAACGAAGATATTTTTTGCCGTTGTTGGGACGATTCCGTATTCCTTTGCGACATCTTCGAAAGACTGCTTAATTGAACTGTTTGCTATTTTGGCAAACGCTCTATTTGTAACATAATGTCCTTCGTCCACATCTTGGATGTCCGGTCTCCAAATCGTTCCACACTTCTTGCAACGTCTCCTCGGGAATGAAATCTCCGCTTCAGCGGGACTCCCCAAGAGAGTTGTATCAATAAAGCTAATGGTTCGTTCCCCGTGCTTGTATAGCTTCTCGCCACAATTCGGGCAAGTGACAGGAATGTTGCCATTGTACTTCATGACAAGAATAACTTTTTCGATGTTATTCTTTGTGGTTTTATCCAGATTGAGCAACTCAAAATGAGGAATAGTAAGGACATCACCGATTGAGTTATTTCCCATGTAACCCCCTATTTCGATTATACAAGATTGACATTACATCGAGCTTGGCTTAGTCCTTGCCGTTTCCCTCACTCATGAGCTTCATCAGGTCGGGCATATCTATACGTTTATTCTTATCAACAAGATCGTAGATGATTTCGGCAAGAGGATACCACGCCTGAGGATCGTTAATAATGCGGTCTGCCAAATCACCGAACTCGTTGTTCTTCAATGCAATCGCAGCAAGGCGAATGATGCTTTCCATACGGCCGTCTGCGATAATTGCCTCCTTGGAGTTCGTCGTGTTCTGGATCTGAACGCGTGCAACATCATCAGCGGCCACATAGTCGGCAATAGCATTGATTGTACGGGCGCCGGTAACCGGAGATACCTCGCTGCCCCAAATCTCGTTGATGCGCGCCACAATTGCTCTGAGAGACTCCTTGCGGTTGCTGTGGCCTTTGCCGCCCGCCGTCATAGGTTTCAGCGTCGGCTCGTCGTTAGGATCTGGAACAGGAGTGGTAACTGCGGCAATCTTATAGTCTGAAAGAACCAGACTGCTGATATCAATTTCGTCCACGGAAATGCCGTCCAGCTTCTTGGAGAGAAGCTTCGCAAAGCTGCGAAACACTTCCAGGTCAGGATCTCCAAGATCGACAATCTGTGAGATATAGTCATAGGCAGTGCAATACTTTTTCAGCTTCTTGCGGAAATCCATCAGCTTGTCCAGTTCATCCTGGATGTTTTTCAGCTGGGTTTCAGCTTGCTGCTCCGCGTCATTATCGCCGGTTTGTTTCGCTTTATCCCTAACGCTCAACCACATGTTATAAGCGTTCTGTTGAGCTCTCAGAGCGGAATTCCAACGGTCAGCAGGTACGGACACAGCAGCGTATATTTTTGTCCTATATGAATCTCTTCGCGTCTCGTCCACATCTGTCATAGATCTGTACTTGACCTTCTTATAGCTCTCAAAGTCAGACGCAGTGTAAATGCCTGCATCATCCAGAGTGCGCTTCAGATCATAGATGAAGTTGAGATCTTGCGCTTTCTCCATCTTTGCGCCTTTATCATAGTGCTGGAAAGCCTTTACGACCTTGTCGGGATCGTTTACGAAATCGACAATGAACACGCGGTCCTTACCGGGGAAAGTTCTGTTGAGGCGAGAATACGTCTGCACGATTTCGATGTCGTTGGCAATCGGCTTATCAATGTACATGGCGCAGAGCTTCTTCTGATTAAAGCCGGTCTGGAACTTATTCGCGACAATAAGCATGCGGCTCTCAGGCTTATCAAACGCGGTTTCGATCTTCTGATACCCGATGTTGTTCATGTTGTCTTCGGTATACTCAAAATCGCGCTTAATATAAGCGAAGGGGTTTTCTTTCAGATAAGTGAACTCGTCTACAATATGCGTATCTTCAGGCATAATCGCATCTTCGCCTTTGACCTTTCTGGAGAATGCAACCAGCGGTTCACCAGGAACAGTGAATTGCAGCTGCTTTTCGATTTTATCTTTGTCGTACTGAGGATGGGCTTTCAAATACGCATCGATTGCGTACTTGTAGCGGATGACAGATGCGCGCGAGAACGTAACGACCATGGCTTTTGCCTGACCGTCAAGGAGCTTTGCAACATTCTTTACAAAGTGCTCTACTATGAACTCCGCTTTGCTCATGACGTTTGTCGGGTGCATGGATTGCCAATGAGCGATGGTACGAATAGCCGCGCGTTCGTCAACTACATTTTCAGGAACAACGTCCTCTTTGAGACGATACGCTGTCCTATACGGCATATATCCAAGAAGAACATCAAGAATATATCCTTCCTCGATTGCCTGACGCATGGGATACTTATGGAACGATTCTGGAATCGGATTGCCGTCTTTATCGAGCTTTGTACCTGGGCGGCCGAACAGAGTCATAGTATCTGCTTTCGGGGTAGCCGTGAATGCGAAGAATGACACGTTGTCCGGCATGACCTTGCTCTCCTGCATCTGCAGGAAAAAGGCATTGATGGCCTCTTCGTTGGTAGCATCTTCTTCACTGGTTTTGACTTTGCTTTTCTTGGAAGCATACTTCAAGGCAGCCTTCATCTTACCCGAGAATTGTCCTTCCTGTGAAGAATGCGCTTCGTCGATGAGAACAGCAAAGTTGGCCCCATGCAGCGAAGGATCGTTTCCGATAGCTTCCATCGCGAACGGGAAGGTCTGAATCGTAACAACGATGATCTCACGTTTGTCATGCAGAGCTTTGGCAAGTTGAGTGTTCTTGGAACCTTGCTTTTTCTCGGTTTCATCGCCGCCGATCATCTCGATCAGACCGACGGTTTTCTTCAGCTGCTTGATAGTGGCCTTGATATTTGTATCCAGACTAACACGGTCTGTGACAACGATGACGGAAGAAAACTTGCGCTCGCCATTAGGCTCCATGAGACGCATGAGCTCATGGGAAAGCCATGTAATGGTTTCTGTTTTGCCGGCGCCGGGCGAATGCTCAATCAGATAGCGCTGCCCTACGCCGTTTTGCTTCACATCATCGATGCATCTGGTGACAGAGTCCCACTGATGGAAGCGCGGGAATATTTGCGTACGAACTTCACGGATACGTCCCGTGAGGTCTTCTTTCTTTTCCACTTCCTCAAAAACGAAGTTGTGGAAGATACGAAGCCAACTATCCTTGCGGCAGATGTCGTTCCAGAGATAGCCCGTGGGATACTCCGTGTCGCCTTCCTGCATCGGCGGGTTACCAGCATGACCATCTTTGGTTCCCTTGTTGAAGGGCAGAAACTTCGGTTGCTTCGGACTCAAATCCGTGCACATCCAGATTTCGTCCTCGGAGATGGCAAAATGAACCACAGCCCCGCGTTTATACATAAGAAGATAGTTCTTTCGATTTGTTCCGGGTTCAATGGGCTTGCGCTCATTTTGATACTCCACAATGGCATCTTGAACCTTCTGCGTAAGCTCCGTTTTAACCTCGGCCGTAGCTACAGGGATACCATTGATAAAGAAGACCAGATCCAGGGACTTTCTCCCAGCGGTCTGATAATACACCTGACGCATGACGCGCAGAATGTTCTTGTCATAGTTCTCCCTCAGCTTCGGCAAGCGAGGATCATCTGGATAGTGTCCGGAGCAGGTAATCGTCTGATACCCGGCCATCTGGAAGCCTTCCCGGAGCGTCATGACAGTCCCGTAGTTCTCCAAAGACCTGACAAGAGAAAGTTCCAAATTCTTTTGCCAATTTGCCCCCATGTTTTTCTTCATCTTTTCAATCTTATCTGGGGCTATGGCCTCCTGATAAGCGATGAAATCCTGCATATACAGTGCGGAATTGGGATCGAAGCCTGTGTTGTCATTACTGACCTGCCATCCTGAAGCTGCGAGCATAGCGAGCTTCCGCGTGATGTATGCTTCAAAATGAGTCTCTTTATGGAGATCATCCTTGTTCATTTCACACTGCTTCCTTTCTGCAGTCGATTTTACCGGTGACCGCTTGATAGATAATGGATTTGCGATATTCTTCGAGCTTTTCGATTGCTGCAGTTTGACGAGAAATCGATTCTTCTACTTTGCTCTTTCTATCATCAAGAAATGCTGCAATAGCTTTCTGTTCCTCCATTGGCGGAATAGGGTATTTGATATTCAGAAACTGGTCCGGATACAAACGAAGTCTGGATGGTCTAATTCCAGTTGACAGAGCCTTGTAATGCTGCACAAGGGGCGTAGCACGTAGAAGATAGTCAAGATATAAATTGTCGTACTGATTATCGATTTGCCGATAGATATTGTAAGATGGGCTAATCAGTCCCCTGTAACTGGAAACACCTATGGCACCAGCCCACAACCACATAGTATTTGCGGGGATATCATTCACTTCACAGATTTTGTATCCCACTAAAGATTCGGCTTCAAACATATTGACGTTCTTCTGACTTCTTGGTGTGATACCCGTATACTGAGATACAGTGAGCAGTTCTTCACTTCCGTCTACAGCGCGCTCATTAGTTTCCACAAACAGGTATTTTCCTCTTTTAATATTCCACGACTCAGGAATCTGTGAGATCCACTCCACACCGCTCGACTTCATTTCGGAACTTGAAGTCCCATGCAAAGTCGCATTTGCTATTGTCTCCGCAAGAAACATATTGAGCTTCTCAACGATCTGCTTATGCCGTTCAATGGCGTCATCGATTGCGGTGCATTTGGAGTCAAGAAAAGCAACAATCGCTTCGCGTTCATCTCTTGGTGGAACAAGAATTGTGGTAGATTTCAAAGCTTTTTGAGAAATACTATATAGCTTAACTTCTGTCAGTTCTTTACGAAGCTGGTATCGCCATGCATCAGTTTGAAACAAATATCCGAGATATTTCCAGCCTTCGTCAGTCTTGGGCTTTAAATTGACGGTGTGATATCCAGCATATATGCCGTTTTGATCAATATAGTTGCAATTGCCACACCCATCAAGATCTTCAGATGTGTCAGCAAAGATAAATCCATTCTTCACTGCAAGAGATTCCGAACATCCATCTGTTATGCTATCAGGAACAAAACGAAGCAACCCGCCTACAATTCCTGTTTTTGCATTGTTCTTGGAATGAATCTGTCCGTAGCTCAGCACAGGGCAACCTGTGTCTACCAAATCAGCCTTGGTAATAGAAAGCCCTTTGCTAAAGCTGAATTTACTTTTTAATGGAACCACGTCCCAATGTGATGGGATTTCCCCCACCCACGAAACATCAATCATTATAGGAACTCCTTCATGAACGCTTCCAGACCGTTTTCCAGCTCCAGAATTTCGGCGGCAATTACTTTCGGGTCTTTCGGTTCCTCGTACTTATAGAAGAATTTGTTGAACGAGATATTGGTCCCAACAATCCCAACCTTTCCATCCTGCAAAGGTCCTTTATCCACTACAGTCTCATCAATCCAAGTTTCCGGCGCATAGGGAAGCACCTCGGTCTCCATATAGGAATCAAAAGAGGTACCAAATGGGATACTTTCAGAGTCTTTCAGATCGGGATCGGGCATCACACTGCCATTCTTGTCGTAAACGACAGGAAATTCAGGATCTTTGACGCTGCAGAAATCACGCATGGCTTTTGCGATGATTGCCGCCGTGATTTCAGGCTTGCTCATTTTGGCACGAGCCGCCTTTGCCACGCTATCAGCGTTCTCATAGGAGATTTGGTTGCTGCTCGCGGCAATGTATTCCTGAGATAAAAAGCTCCGAAGAACGTCTTTATTTGTGTCAGAGAGCTTGGCAAACGGCTTGCAGGACAACATCTCATTCACGTTTGCTTTTGTGAACCGGATAACTGCATGCAGTGGCCTCTGCGTCGTGACCTTACGATACATGAACGTCTCTTTCGGTACGAGCACACTGCTTCCGTGATCGTGACCGTCAATGTATGTCTGAATAATCCAGTTGCGCTGATCTTCAGAGAGCTCAAAGCGCTTGTTGCCCTGGTTCTTCTTCATGGATGTCTTCATCTCAGACGCATCGATCAACTGAATCATGCCCTTGCGGTCTTCGGGCTTGTTGCTGTTCAGAATCCACAGATATGTATTGATGCCCGTTCGGAAGAAGATGGACTGTGGGAGCTTAACAATGCAGTCGATTACGTCCTTCTCGAAGAGCCATCTACGGATATTCGAGGGGCCGGAACCTGCATCACCTGTAAAGAGCGGAGATGCGGAAAGAACGATTCCTGCTCGGCTACCGCCGGTTCCATCCGCATTCGGCTGTTTTAACTTGCTGACGACATGCTGCAGAAAGAGCATGGAGCCGTCATCCACAGAAGGTGTACCAGCACCAAAGCGGCCGGCAAAACCAAGTCGCGCTTCGGCAAGTACGTCCTCTTGCTCGGGCTTCCACTCCTTGCCGTAAGGTGGATTGGAAAGAATGTAATCGAAGCGGTCGTACTCGAATTTATCATCATTCAGAGTGTTCCCGTACATGATGTGAGCGCTCATATCCTTGATCTGATCATGGATATCTTTGTCCTTGGCTCCGACATTGCGCAGAAGAAGGGCTGCCTTGCCCATGGCCCAGGACTCCGGCTCCACTTCCTGACCGTACGCAACGATCGTCGCTGGGGCCTTCATCTTCTTCTCGGCCTGCCACTCTTCCAACTGATCCAGCGCGTCTGTAATGAACCCGCCAGTTCCCATGGTCGGATCGTACAGCGTTCTGACAACACCCTCATCGCTACTGAGGAGCTCAACGTCATTGGCAAAGATCATACCGACGGCGAGCCGAACAACATCCTTGGGCGTCATGAAGTCTTCAGCGTTTTCGGCAATAGACTCGCCGAATTTCTGAATCAAATGCTCATAGATGTTGGACATGTCACGGTCACTGACGTTCTCAGAAGAAAGGTCAAAACCTGCAAACTTGGTGCAAACGCTGTACAGCATTCCATGCTCTTGAAGCGTTTTGCAGGTTTCTTCCATCTTGAACCTAAGCATGATCTCCCTTGCGTTCGGAGAGAAACCGTTGATGTACTCCATAAGAGCATCCAACGTATCAATTGAACCCAGACTGTTCAGTCGGAAAGAGGTAATGTTGTAGAACGCTTTCTTGCTGAAATCGCAATAATGGTCGTTCTCGCGGCCCCATTCTTTTTTGTTCTCCTCAAACGCCTTGACTACGGCATCTCTGGTCGGCTCCAGGGCACATTCCAGTCTACGGAGCATTGTAAATGGAAGGATAACTCTATTGAACTCAGAGGTTTTGATCGGGCCCCACACAAAGTTGGCTACAGCCCAAATTTCATTTTCATAGTCAAACGGGGTTTTCTTTTCGTTTTCGTTTGCCATACTCAATGATCCTCACTTTGAAGAAATCGTTTACGCACAGAATGGCGAAAAATTCAACCACAAAATGCAGAAAAATCCGCCTATAGTATACTGCTATAGGCGGACAATGTCAACCACTAAATGCGGAAAAATTCTCATTCATTTTCCGGTGTTTCAACCACTAAATGCGGATACCCGAAAAAAGGAAGGTCCTTTTGCCACTTCCGTAATGGTGCCCCCGCCCAGTACGGCGCCGGTCTCGTCGTACACCACCGCCGCCTGGCCGGTGGTCACCGCCCGCTGGGGCAGGGCGAACTCCAGGCGCACCCGGTCCCCCGACCGGGTCACCGTCACCGGCTGCTCCTTTTGGCGGTAGCGGGTCTTGGCCATGGCCTGGAAGGGGGCGGAGGGCGGGTCGATGAGCCAGTTCCAATCCGCCGCCGTACATCCGGTGGAATAAAGCGCCTCCTCCGGGCCCACGGTGACGGTGTTGGTGTCCATGCACTTATCGCACACGTAGATGCGCCGGTCCGAGGACACCCCCACCCCCCGGCGCTGGCCGATGGTGAGCCCCGCCGCCCCCCGGTGGCGGCCCACCACCTTTCCGCTCTGGTCGATGATATCCCCCTCGGGGTAGGTTTTTCCGGTATGGCGCTCCATAAAGGCCAGATAGTCCCCGTCCGGCACAAAGCAGATGTCCTGGCTGTCGTGCTTGCGGGCGTTGACAAAGCCCTCCCGCTGGGCGATTTCCCGCACCGTTTCCTTGGTCAGCCCCCCCAGGGGAAACAGGGTGTGGGCCAGCCGCTCCCGGAGGATGGGATAGAGCACATAGCTCTGGTCCCGGCTCAAATCCGCCGCCTTGGCCATACGGAAGCCCCCCGCCCCATCCTCCAGAATCCGGGCGTAGTGCCCCGTGGCAATGAAATCACATTTTAACTCCATGGCCCGCTGGTACAGCCTGTCAAACTTCAAAAAACGGTTGCAGTCGATGCAGGGGTTGGGCGTCTCTCCCCGCTCGTATGCGTCGATAAAGCGCCGGATGACCTTCTCCTCAAAATCGTCCGAAAAGTTGAACACATAGTGGGGGATGCCCAGCCTCCGGGCCACCTCCCTGGCATCCTCCACGTCGTCCAGGGTACAGCAGGGGTGGCCCCTGTCCAGACTCAGCGTCTCGTTCCCGAACAGCTTCATGGTGACGCCGACGCACTCATACCCCTGCTCTTTGAGCAGCCACGCCGCCACGCTGGAGTCCACCCCGCCGCTCATGGCCACCAACACCCGCCTGCTGTCCTGCTCCATACCTCGCACCCCCGATCGATGCTCTGTATTATAACCGCCGGGCCCGGGCGCTGTCAAGGCGAGGGAAGGGGAGACTGTTCAAATTCCCGCGGCTGTGATATAATATGGGCACAGAGGAGGGATCGCCTTGAAGCTGCCCGAGCACTATGACAGCGATGTGCTGTTCTTTTTCGATGGAAAGCCGGAGGAGCTGGCGCTGTACCAGGCACTGGCGGAGCGGCTGGACGCCGTCTTTCCCGAGGCGTCGGTGAAGGTGCAGAAAAGCCAGATCAGCTTTTACGGCAGCCACCTGTTCGCCATGGTGTCCCACCCCAAGCGGAAGCGGGACGCCGGCATCGTGGTCACCTTCGGCCTGGGGCGGCGGGAGAGCTCCCCCCGGGTGTGGATGGCGGTGGAGCCCTACCCGGGCCGGTGGACCCACCATGTCGTCGTGACAACGGCGGAGGAGCTGGACGGGGAGCTGCTGGGCTGGCTGAGGCAGGCGTGGGACTTCAACCAGGCCAAGGGGCGGGGGAAGGCCCCGTGACAGGCCAAAACACAGGCCGGACCGCTGCCGCGGTCCGGCCTGTGTTTTGGCGCGGGGGAGGATGGGCCCGGGGACAAAAAGGCGAACCGGAGCTTGCGCCCCGGTTCAAAGGATGGAGGATAGAATGAAAAAGAAAAGCATCTCTTGCAAGTGTTAGAATACCGGTCAGTCATTACAAAAGTTCGAGTCCATTTGTTACAAAAGAATTAAATCTTTTCGGGCAGGGTGTCCAAGGTGAGAAGGAAGTCGAACCGTTCCACCCCATCCTCCCCCTGGCCCTGGGCGAAGAGGGTGTCCCCCTGGACGGCGGTGTCCACCCAGAGGGTCTCCCCGGCCCGGCACTCGCTGAGATAGCCGATCTGGAAGGAGCGCACGAATTTTCCCTGGCCCAGCCGCTCCAGGTGGAGGCTGTCGCAGGCGAAATCGGCGTAGTGGGTGTTGTTCACGTGGCCGTTGATGTCGGTGTCGGAATAGCGCAGGTCCCGCCGAGTCCGGCTGTCAAAGGCCTCCGGCATGGCTGGGCGGCGGAGCTTTATGCTCTTGCGCAGCCCGCCCCCGTCGGTGCCCTGGAACTCCGTCAGGTTTTTCATGCGGAACAGCTTGTGCTCCTGGGCGTCCACCATCACCCACACCGAGGTGCCCTGGCCGATGGGCTTCCCATCCCGGAACAGATCGAAATCCCGGTAGGAGGAGGCCCCGGAGGCCCCCCGGTGCCAGGTCTTGACGTGGATCAGCTCGTTCCAGCGCAGGGGGGCGTCCAGCTCCACCCAGTTGCGGGTGACCATCCACAGGCAGTTGTACTTGCTCAAGATCTCAGGCCCGGACACCCCCAGCCGAAGCGCCGCCTGGGTGGCGGCCTCCTGGAGGCAGCCCAGCACCGCCGACGGGCGGCACTGGCCCCACAGATCCACGTCCCGGGAGTCCACCCGGAAATCCATCTCATAAAACGTGCTCAAAGTATTTGCTCCTTCTTTCCGGGGATGATGAGGGAATCCCTGGCGCACAGCTCGGCCAGGTCGTCGGGGGTGGCGGCGGGAAGGCGCAGGGCCGCCCCGCAGGACGCGCACACCAGGTCCACCGAGGAATAGCCCACCTTCACCCCGTAGTCGGTTGAGCCGCAGGCGCAGCGCACCCCGCCCCGCTGGGCGATGTCCTTCAGCTCGCCCAGCACCTCGCCCATCACCGCCTCATTGAGGAAGGCCCCCCGCTGGCCCGTCTGGTCGTCCAGACGGAGCTTGTCCACCGCCGCCTCCAGCTTCTCCATGGCCCGGAACACCTGGCCCTCCTCGCCGATATAACATGTGCCCAGCCCCGACACGGGACAGGACAGAGACAGCAGCGGCTTGTGGAGCAGCGCGTCGTTGGCGCACACCGCCCGGTGGTCCCGGGCGCAGAACAGGCAGGGCACCGTCACCTCACAGCGATCCCCAAGCTGATGAAAGCCCAGCTCCGACTTGCCGCAGGGGCAGGGCAGGACGCTGTCCCCGGCACACAGCTGAAAGGCGGTGCGCTGGGCGATGACCGCCTGGCCGCACACGGGGCAGATATATCCGATGGCGCGTTTCTCCTCTGGCATAGCCCGTTTCTCCCCAATGCTTCATAAGTTCGCTCCCGCCCATGGGCGGGAGCGGCGTTCGCGACAAATATTATATCACGATCCTGCCCACTTTTCCAGTGACAAAGTCCCCTTTGCTGTCAGCTTTTTTACATGCATGAATTTTTCCTTAGAGGCGCAAACTAAGGGCAAATCCTGTGCGCCAACGAAAGGAAGTCACTTCCATGGACAACAAAAAGCTGGGGCGGCAGACCTTCCAGCCCGGGTCGCCCCCTGTCATCATCGGCCACGGCTCCGCCGCGGGCAAAAAGGAGAGCCAGGGCCCCCTGGGCCGCCACTTCGACCACACCTGCCAGGATGACACCTTCGGGGCCAAGACCTGGGAGCAGTCCGAGTCCGCCATGCAGCAGCTGGCCCTGGACGCGGCGCTGAAGCGGGCGGGGCTTCACAGCCCGGACCTGGACCTGCTGCTGGCCGGGGACCTGCTCAACCAGTGCATTGGCTCAGGCTACGCCGCCCGGGCCGCCGCCCTGCCCTTTTTCGGGCTGTATGGGGCCTGCTCCACCATGGGGGAGAGCCTGGCCCTGGCCTCGCTGCTCCTCAGCGGGGGGTACGGGAAGTACGCCGCCGCCGTTACCTCCTCCCACTTCTGCTCGGCGGAGCGGCAGTACCGCACCCCTCTGGAGTACGGCTCCCAGCGCACCCCCACCGCCCAGTGGACCGCCACCGCCTCCGGGGCGGTGATCGTCACCAATGAGGTCCGGCCCGGCCCCCGGGTGGCCCGGGTGACGGTGGGCAAGGTGGTGGACAAGGGCATCAAGGACGCCAACAACATGGGCGCGGCTATGGCGCCCGCGGCGTACGCGACCTTGAAGGCCCACTTCGAGGATACCGCCCTCAGCCCCGACTACTACGACCTCATCGTCACCGGGGACCTGGGCAAGCTGGGCCACGAGATCGTGTGCGACTTCTTCGCCCGGGACGGGGTGGAGCTGGCCAACTACAACGACTGCGGCCTGCTGCTCTTCGACCGGGAGGAGCAGGATGTCCACGCCGGGGCGTCGGGGTGCGGGTGCTCGGCCTCGGTGCTGTGCGGCTACCTGCTGCCGGGGCTGCTGGCGGGGCGGTGGAAGCGCGTCCTGTTCTGCCCCACCGGGGCGCTCCACTCCCCCACCGCCACCATGCAGGGGGAATCCATCCCCGGCATCTGCCACGCCATCGCGCTGGAAGGAGGCAAATGATGGACTATTTGAAAGCCTTTGTGGTGGGCGGCCTGTTCTGCGTCGTCGGCCAGCTGCTCATCGACAAGACCAAGCTCACCCCCGCCCGCATCCTGGTGGCCTATGTGGTGTCCGGGGTGGTGCTGGGGGCCGTGGGGGTGTACAAGCCCCTGGCGGACTGGGCCGGGGCGGGGGCCACGGTGCCCCTCACCGGTTTCGGCTACAGCCTGGCAAAAGGAGTCAAGGAAGCCGTGGCGGAAAAGGGGCTTCTGGGGGCCCTCACCGGCGGCGTCACCTCCACCGCCGGAGGCATCGCCGCCGCCATCTTCCTGGGCGTGGTGGTGGCCATGCTCTTCAAGCCCAAGCCAAAAAGCTGAACAAAGCGCAAAAATCCCCCGCCGGCGGCGGGGGATTTGCTGTGCCTTACAGATTGTCCTTGAAGAACTGCTCCAGGCTGGCGGCGTTGGCGTCCTCATTGCCGCCCTCCAGGGTGACGGTGACAGTGTCGCCCTGCTTGATGCCCAGGCCCATCAGGGCCATGAGCTTGGCGCCCCCGGCGGACTTGCCGTCCGCCTTGGCGATGGTGACGGCGCTGTCCAGGGCCTTGACGGCCTTGACCAGCAGCCCGGCGGGACGGGCGTGGATGCCCACGGGGTCGGTGATGGTGTAGGTGAACTGTTTCATAATAAATCTGCCCTTTCTTTGATTGAATTATGTGAATTTTATAAAGATAATATACGTTTTTCGCGGGGCCCCATTTTTTCGAGCCAGTTTATCCGCGCTGCTCACGACGGCTCCGCGCTTCTTTGTCACGCTCCGCCTGTTCGCGACGCGCGGCTTCGCTGCGACTCAAGCAAAACCCAGCCCCGCGTTGCGGGCCTTGGGCTTTTGCTTTCGCTCCGCTCCATCCGCGCTGCTCACGACGGCTCCGCGCTTCTTTCAGGCGTCGGCGGGCTCCGCCTCGGCGCTCTGGCGGCTCTGCTCCTGCTCCATATAATAGCACCCGTAGGCGGGGACGCGCAAGCCCTCCAGCACATATTTTTCCCCGGTGAGCAGGTCGGTAAACTCCCCCGGGTCCCAGGGGAAGGAGAGGACCTTGTCCTCCGGGGTGAAGTTGAACACGCCGATGAGCTTTTGTCCCTCCAGATACCGCCCCACGGCCAGCACCCCGTCGTCCCCGGTGTCCAGGGTCCACACGTCGGCCTGGGCGCCGAAGGCCCGATGGGTCCGGCGCAGCTCTCCCAGGGCCCGGAGGCCCTGGAACACCCGGCCCTCCGGGGTGGAGGGGTCGTCGGCGCGCTCCGCCAGGTCCCAGCGCAGCCTGCCCCGGTGGAGGTAGCGGCTGTCCTGGGCCTTGTTGGGGTCGTTTTTGTAGCTGTAGTCGTTGACCTGGGCCAGCTCGTCCCCGCTGTAAAGCAGGGGCAGGCCGGTCTGCATGAACACCATGGCGTGGAGGGTCAAATCAAACCGAACCGCCCGGTCCATGGCCTCCGCGTCCCGCTCAAAGCCCGCCTTCTCGACGCCGCACAGGGAGGCGGTGGTGCCGCATTGGCGGGCGTCGCCGCTGGCCGGGTCGGCGTTGTACAGCTCCCCCCGGGCCACGCTGCCCGGCGCCAGGCCCTGGAACCAGTCGCTCAAAAACTTCTTGTGTGGGACCTCTGAGACGCCCCACAGCCTCAGCGTGTCGTAGTCCAGCCCCCAGCCGATGTCGTCATGGCACCGCAGGTAGTTGAGGAACACGTACTGCTTGGGCAGGGCGTTGACAGCGTCCAGCTGCTTTCGCAGCAGGCGGACGTCCCGGGTGGCCACGGTATGCCAGGTGGTGCACATGGTGGTGACGTTGTAGAGCAGGTGGCACTCCGGCTTGTCCACCGTGCCGAAGTAGGGCACCACCTTCACCGGCTCCATCACCACCTCCCCCAGCAGGATGACGCTGGGGCACACGATCTCCCCGATCATCCGCATCATCCGCACGATGGTGTGGACCTGGGGCAGGTTGCGGCAGCTTGTGCCCAGCTCCTTCCAGATGTAGGGCACGGCGTCGATGCGGATCATGTCCATCCCCTTGTTGGCCAGATAGAGGAAATTGTACATCATCTCGTTGAACACCCGGGGATTGCGGTAGTTCAAATCCCACTGATAGGGGTAGAAGGTGGTCATGACGTAGTGCCCGCGGTCGTCAAGCCAGGTAAAATTGCCCGGGGCGGTGGTGGGGAACACCTGAGGGACGGTCTTTTCGTACTCCCGGGGAATGGAGGGGTCCTGATAGAAAAAGTACCGGCTCATGTATTCCCCATCCCCGGCCCGGGCCTTTTTTGCCCACTCATGGTCCTGGCTGGTGTGGTTCATCACAAAGTCCATGCACAGGTTGATTCCCTTTTTGTGGCAGGCGGCGGCCAGCCTCTCCAGGTCCTCCATGGCGCCCAGATCGGGCCGCACCGCCCGGAAGTCCGCCACGGCGTAGCCCCCGTCGCTGCGCCCCGGCACGGTGTCCAGAAAGGGCATGAGGTGGATGAGGTTCACCCCGGTCTTTTCGAGGTAGGGCAGCTTTTTCCGCACGCCGTTCAGGTCCCCGGCGAAGTTGTCGATATACAGCATCATCCCCGTCAGGCCGCTGGACTTGTACCACTCTGGGTCGGCCTCCCGCTCCAGGTCCCGCTTTTTCAGGGGGGTGGGGCGGTCCGAGGCGAATTGGTGAAGCTGGTCGCACAGCTCGGCGAACATGTCCCCGTTGTCATACAGCTCCATATACAGCCAGCGCAGCTCGTCCAGATGCCGCGCCAGCCGGGACTGAAACAGGGCTTCCTCTTTCTTTGTCATCCGTCATTCCTCCCGCTCTCTCATATTTGGTTCAGCTGTCCAAGCCCGTCCGATCCACCGCCTGCTTTGGGCCCCGGGCGGGACGCTTTCGCCGCCGGCGGCCCGTTCCCCGGCACACGTGGACCCCGCCGTCCAGGGCCGCGGCGTACTCCTGGGCCAGCTCGGGTGTGATGGTCGGCACGGACCGCCGGCCCTGCCACAGTCCGTCCTCCCGCCGGGCCAGGGTCATGCGGCACAAAAACCGCCCGTGCTCCGGACAGGAGAACACCCCGTAAAACTGCTGGGGGAACCCTGTTTTGGGCACGGCGAAGTGCCAGCGGGCCACGCCCAGCCGCAGCCCGCACAGGGGGCAGGCCAGGGTGCGGCTGACCCGGGCGTCCAGCGCCTCCTGGGGGGTGGGGGCGGGGCCCACCTTCTGCCGGGCCTGGCGGGGGAAGGGGAGCGGGGACAGCCGCAGGGCCGCCCTGCGCCGTTTGGGCGGGGCGGGCTCGGGCCGCCAGGCCAGGTCCTCCGGGGTGAGCCAGGCCCCCAGCACGGCGGTGTACATGGCGTCGTTGAGGGCGCTGTGGTAGTCGAACACGTCGGGCACACCGCAGTACTCCGCCGCCCGCCACAGGGCGAGCTGCTGCTCCGTCCCCACGGCGTGGGCAAAGGCCCGCTGGAAGTCGAAGAACTCCCCGGCCTCAAAGGGAGGCAGCCCCCAGTATCTGCAGTTCTCGTTCAGCGCCTCCACATCGCCGGTCCCCCAGCCCGCGAACCGGGTCTCCCCGCCGCACCAGGCCCGGAAGGCCTCCGCCGCCGCGGGGAATCGGGTGCGGGACGCCTTGAAGGATTTCAGGTCGGGCAGCTTTTTGGCGCCCAGGTCGAAGTTCTTGTGCACCGTGGGGCGGATGCAGGCGTTGAACACGTCCACAATGGGGCCGCCAAGCTTCTCGACGCGCACAGCGCCGATCTGCAAAATCTCGTTCAGCGGCTTCTTGTCGTAGCCGTGGTTCCACTCCAGGTCCAGGATAATCATAGCTTGACCACTTCATTTCTCTATGTCGGTATGCGCGCTTATTTGTATTGTATTGTGTTCTTTCCGCTCCGTCAAGGGCAAAAGGCTGGGAACGGCGCAAAACCGACAAAAAAGCGGGCTGAAAATTCCAGGACGGCTATGGCCCGGGCTCAGCCGCGAAACGCCGCCCGCCGGCGGCTTGGGGAGAGGCGTGGGAATAGGAAAGCGCCGGACGGAAGAAAGCCTCTTCCGTCCGGCGCCGCGTATGGATGAAGGGATATCTCTCAACGGTTGAATTCCATCCGCTCCGAAATGCCCAGGCGCGCCAGGACGCCGTTTACGTCCCGGGTATAGCTGCCGTCCTCCAGCTGAAGCAGGGGGAAGCCGATGAAGCCGGTGCCGCGCACCTTGTCGAACAGGGGACTGGCGTCGCGGAAGGCGATGAATTCCTTCAAAAGCCCAATGGACCCGGTGACGTTGACGAACTCGGGCATGACGCCGTGAGCCGTCAGGATGGACAGAAAACGCATGGTTCCCGGACAGACGCTGCTGCCGTAGACCTTGAGAGCCATCACTGGCAGGTGTAGACGTTGGCGGCCTCATCCAGGGCCTTCTGGGACAGCTCCTGGCCGATGCCGGGACGGTCGGGCAGGTCGTAGTAGCCGCCCACCGGCTTGATGTCGTCATACTTGCCCAGATCCCGCATGTCCTTCTTGATGGCGCCCTCGTGGACCTCATGGATCAGGAAGTTGGGAATCACCGCCTCCACCTGGAGGCTGGCGGCGGTGGCGATGGGGCCGCCGCAGATGTGCAGCTGCACCGCTGCGTCATAGATGTTGGCCATGTCGCAGATCTTCTTGGTCTCGGAGATGCCGCCGCAGATGGTCAGGTCGGGCTGGATGACCTGGAGCACGTGCTTCTCCAGGAACTCCCGGAAGCCCCAGCGGGTGTAGATGCGCTCGCCGCTGGCCAGGGCCACGTGGGGCAGGGCCTTGTGGATCTCCAGCATATTCTCCACGTTCAGGGGGTTGCAGGGCTCCTCGTAGTAATAGATGTTCAGGGGCTCCAGCCGTTGGCCCAGCTGGATGCCGGTGTTCATGTCGGGGTAGGAGTGGGTCTCGATGATGATGTCCAGGTTGGGGCCGCCCACCTTGCGCATGGCCTCGGTGCGCTTATAGCAGGTTTCCAGCATCTTCTCGCTGAGCTTGCCGCGCATCTTCCAGTTGGGATTGGTGGCCTCCCGGGCCCACTTGCCGTCGTCGGTGACGCCCATGGGGTCCACCTTAATGGCGTCATAGCCGTCGTCCAGGGCGTCCTGGGTGGCCTTGGCGTAGTCCTTGGGGTCGGTGAGGAACAGATGCTCCGGCCCCCAGCCGAACTGGAGCTGGCTGGCATAGGCGCGGATGCGCTCGTTGCTCTTGCCGCCCAGCAGCTGGTACACAGGCATTTTGTAGGCCTTGCCCATGATGTCCCACAAAGCGGTGTCGATGGCGCTCATGCCCGCGTTGATGACGGTGCCGCCGCCCATGCCCCAGAAGGTGGTGCGGAAGAGGGTCTCCCAGATCAGCTCGGGCTTGAGGGGGTCCATGCCCACGATGATCTCGCCGAAGTCCCGGGCGATGCCCACGCCGGCATGGTGGGCCTTGCCGTAGGACAGGCCCACCTCGCCGTAGCCGTAGATGTCCGCGCAGTCGGTGTTGATGCGCACACAGATGACCTTGCCCATCACGTTGGGCTTGCACTCGATGACGTTTACGCTGGTGATCTTCATACAGTTACAGCTCCTTAGTCTCATTTTAACAGGAGGGACAGGAGGGGTCCTGTATGGATATCCACTTGTCATACAAGCATACTAACAAATTCGGCGGCGGCTGTCAAGGGGGCATTGAAAATTTTTTGTTCCGGCGGGAACCCCGCAGTCAATAATATTTCAGGGAGCGGGCGCGGGATTCCATCATTGCCTGGACAAAACGGTCCATATCGTTGGCTTTCAGGCTCTCCAAAATCTCACGATGGTGGGCCAGCACGTGCTTGAAGCCGTCGGCCTGGGCCACGGAGCGCTGGACGTTTTTTCGGGTCACGTCGTCCAGAAGGGATTCCACCGCGTCGTAGACCATGAACATCAGCTCATTTTTGCACAGCTCGCACACCGCCCGGTGGAACTGGACGTCGGCCACATGGAAGGCCTCCTGGTCACTGTTGGCGGCGGCCCGCTCCATCTCGCTGTTCAGCCGCTCCAGCATAAGCAGGTCCACCGGGTCGATGCCGTTGGCCATGGCCAGGCGGACGCTGCCGATCTGCAGGACAAAGCGCAGGTCGTTGATTTGATTGGGCTCCCGGCCCAGCAGCCCCAGGCGGTACAGCTCGGCAAAATAGGAGCGCAGGCTGAAGTTGCGCACAAAGGTCCCCTCGCCCACCCGGGTCTCGGTGAGGCCCATGGCGCAGCTGCGTTGGATGGCGCTGCGCAGGGACATCCGGCTCACCCCCAGGGAGGCGGCCAGCTCGGTCTCGGAGGGGAGCTTTTCCCCCGGCTTCCAGGTCCCCTTTACGATTTCCCCTTGAATGTAATCAAATATCTGGTCCGTCAGGCTGGTCTTCATAATCTTCGGCACGGCGAGGTCCCCTTCCATCAAATAGGTATGGTTGTATAACAACTATATTAGTATAATACCACGGAAAGGGGAACACTGCAAGGGAATGCCGCCAATAATTTTGGGGGAGGATAAAATATTTGTGGTTTCCGATAAAAATCTTTCAAAAATTTTGGTGAAAACATGGATTGTTATTGGGGGAGCAAAAAAACCTCTTGCATCGGCAGGACGTCCGTGCTAATATGCTTGTATAACAGGAGGACAGGAATACCAGCAGATTTCCTGGCCGGGATTACCACTCACCGCGCGGCCCCACCCCCAACGTCCCATCACCCCATGAAATGATGGAGTTTAGAGAAGGAGATAACGATTGCTATGAAAAAATTGACTGCCCTTGCCCTCTGCCTTGTTATGACGCTCTCCCTGTTTGCCTGCGGCAATGGAGATAAGCCCGCCGGCAGCGCCGCCCCCGGCAATTCCACCGCCCCCGCCAACTCCGAGGCTGTCCAAGGCAGCAGCGACGATAAGCCCGTCACCCTGCGCATGGCCTCCGTGGTGAACAACAACGAGCTCACCGCCCGCAAGACCGGCATGGCCGCCGGCCTGATGACCTGGATCGACACCGTGCAGGCCGAGTCCGGCGGCACCATCACCATCGACCTGTATCCCGACAGCCAGCTGGCCTCCGGCACCGACGCCATCGTCAGCGGCATCCAGACCGGCGCCTTCGAGGTGGCCCACTTCACCACCGGCAACTGGGCCTCTTACTCCAACGCCTTCGCCGAGCTGAACATCCCCTTCCTCTACAGCGATTACGACAGCGTCCACGCCATTCTGGAGGGCGAAATCGGCCAGGCCATGAAAGACCAGCTGGAGCAGGACGTCCCCGGTGTCAAGCCCCTGTCCTACATCTCCATCGGCTTCCGCAACGTCACCGCCTCCAAGCCCATCCAGACCGTGGCCGACATGAAGGGCCTGAAGATCCGCACCATGGATGACAAGCTCCAGATCGCCGCCATGGAGTCCATGGGCGCCGCCGTCACCTCCGTGCCCATCAGCGAGCTTTACAGCGCCCTTCAGACCAAAATGGTGGACGCCGAGGAGAATCCCCTGTCCACCATCTACTCCAATAAGTTCTACGAGGTCAATCCCTACTGCTGCGAGACCCGGCACTCCTACACCTCCACCTTCGTGTTCATGAACGCCGACGTTTACAACAGCCTGTCCGACAACCAGAAGGCCGCCGTGGACAAGGCCAACGAGGCCGCCACCGCCGCCTCCAAGACCGCCGCCGAGGCCGCCGAGGGCGAGTACCGGGATATGCTGACCGCCGAGGGCATGACCATCTATCAGCCCACCGACGAGGAGGTCAAGGGCTTCAAGGACGCCGCTTCCACCTGCTGGGACCAGGCCAAGGAGATCATGGGCGACGCCCGCTACAACGCGCTGATGTCCGCGCTGGGCATGTGACCGCTTTGGGCGCCATCTGAATACCGCCACCCAGGCAGCCGGGCCGGCTTCCCGGCCCGGCTGCCCTTTTTGTCGAGAAAGGGATGAAACCTATGGAAAAGAAGTCCTTCGACTGGAAAAAGTTTATCACAAACATTGACCAGTATGTCAGCGCCATCATCTTTATCGCCATCATGGTGCTGCTCTTTGTCCAGGTGGTCAGCCGCTATATCTTCAAGCACTCCTTTACCTGGACGGAGGAGCTGTCCATACTGATGTTCGTTTGGATGACCTATCTGGGCGTGTCCAGCGCCGTCACCTACCGCAAGAACCTGCGCATCGACGCGCTGCTGGACGTGGTGCCCTTCAAGGTAAAGAAGGCCATGCTGATCATCAGCGACGTGATTTTCATTGCCTTCAACATCTATCTGATCTTCCCCTTCCTGAAGCTCATTGAGAGCATCGGCACCGCCAAAACCCCCCTGCTGGGCATTCCCAAGGCCATCTCCTATTGGCTGATCCCGGTAATCCTGGTGGTCACCTGCGTCAAGCTGGTATTTGATATCATCAAGCTCGTCCATGAGGATGAGAAGCGGCTGGGCGCCTCCAAACCCTCCATCGACTTGGACGCCTATGAGCGGGAGTACCAGGAGCGCAAGGCCCAAGAGGCCAAAAAGGAGGCTTGAGTCATGGATCTGTTGATTTTGTTCGGCGCTATGGTGCTGTTTTTCGCCCTGGGCGTGCCCATCGGCATCTGCCTGATCTTCCCCTGCTTCCTCATGCTGCTGGTCAATCCGGTGACCTCCGCCTCGTTCCTGGCCCAGAGCTTTTACACCGGCGTGGCCTCCTCGTCCATGATCGCCCTGCCCTTTTTTATGATCTGTGGTAACATCATGGACAAGGGCGGCATCTCCAAACGGCTGGTGGCCGCCGCCAACAACTGCATCGGCGGCATCACCGGCTCCCTGGGCATGGTCACCATCCTGGCCTGCATGTTCTTCGGCGCGGTGTCCGGCTCCGCGGTGGCCACGGTGGCCGCCATCGGCGCCATCATGCTGCCCGAGATGGTGCGCAACGGCTATGACAAATTCTACGCCACCGGCCTGTGCGCCGTGGCCGGCGGCCTGGGCATCATCGTGCCCCCCAGCTACCCCATGGTCATCTACGGCGTCACCAACAACGAGTCCATCGGCGACCTGTTTGTGGCCGGTATCGTCCCCGCCCTGCTGGTGGGCGCGCTGCTGATGCTGGTCAACTACCTCTACGCCAAGAAGCGTGGCCTGAAGGGCACCAACAAGTTCCACATCAAGACCGCCCTGAAGGGCTTCTGGGACGCCAAGTGGGCCCTGCTCATGCCCATCATCATCCTGGGCGGCATCTACTCCGGCGCCTTCACCGCCACTGAGGCGGCCGTGGTGGCCACCGTGTACGGTATCGTCATCGGCGTGTTCGTCTACAAGGAGGTCACCCTCCAGCAGCTGTGGAATGAGTTCAAGTCCACCGCCACCTTCTCCGGTGGCATGATGTGGACGGTGGCCCCCGCCACCGCCATCGGCCTGGTATTCACCTATCTGGGCGTGAACAAGGCCATCGCCAGCTTCTTCCTGAGCATCTCCTCCAACATGTATGTGGTCATGTTCCTGGTGACCTGCATCCTTTTCCTCATCGGTATGTTCATGCAGACCACCCCCGCCATCGTCATTTTCAGCCCGGTGCTGCTCAACGTGGCCAAGGCGGTGGGCGTCAGTTCCCTCCAGTTCGGCATCGTGATGACCCTGGCCCTGGCCGTGGGCTTCTGCACGCCGCCGGTGTGCGCCAACGTGTTCGTGGCCCAGTCCATGACCGGCCTGCCCATGGATAAGATTGTCAAGCCCGCGGTGCCCTTTATCGGAGTGCTGATTTTGGCGCTGCTGGCCGTGTCCTTTGTGCCGGCGCTGTCCACCGGACTGCTCTCCGTGCTGGCTTCGCTGAAGGGCTGAGCCGTGGGCTCGGTCAACGAATATCTCTCCGGCGTCCCGGTGCCGGCCATGGCCCGGGTGCGGCAGCGCTTTCCGGACCAGCGTCTGGCCGACCCCGCCGCCGCGCTGCGCCGTGAGTTGGCCCGGCCGGAGGTGCGCAGGACAATCCGCCCGGGCATGACGGTGGCCGTCACCGCCGGGAGCCGGGGCATCGACTGCTACGTCCCCCTCCTGCGGGAGCTGATCGCCGGCCTGCGGGACATGGGGGCCCAGCCCTTTGTGATCCCCGCCATGGGCAGCCACGGCGGGGCCACCGCCCAGGGCCAGCGGGAGCTGCTGGCGGGCTACGGCGTCACCGAGGAATCGGTGGGCGCGCCCATCCGGGCCACGATGGAAACGGTCCGGGCCGGGGCCACCCCCGGCGGGGAGCCGGTGTGGGTCGACGCGCTGGCGGCCCAGGCGGACGGCGTGGTGCTCTTCAACCGGGTCAAGCCCCACACGGGCTTCCGGGGCGGCTACGAGAGCGGGCTGGTGAAGATGGCCGCCATCGGCCTGGGCAAGCAGAAGGGGGCGGAGATCGTCCACTCCGGCGGCCCGTCGGCCATGGCCCGGCGGGTGCGGGAGTTCGGCTGCGCCGCCATCCGGCAGGGCAGGGTGCTCTTCGGTGTGGCCACGGTGGAGAACGCCTATGACAAGGTGGCCCAGGTGCGGGCGTTGACGGCCCGGGAGATCTTCGACCAGGAGCCCGTGCTGCTGGACCAGGCCAAGGAGCTGATGCCCCGGCTGCTGGCGGAGGGGCTGGACGTGCTGGTGGTGGACCGGATCGGGAAAAACATCTCCGGCCCGGGCATGGACCCCAACATCACCCACACCTATCTGCCCGGCGCGCCCATCCCGGAGGAGCTGCGGGCCAAGCGGGCTCAGCGGGTGGCGGTGCTGGACCTGACGGCGGAGACCCACGGCGCGGCCATGGGCATCGGCATGGCGGACGTCACCACCCGGCGGGTGATGGACAAGATGGACTTTGACGCCACCTATCCCAACTGCCTGACCAGCGGGACCACCGTGTCGGCCAAGCTGCCCATGGTGTTTGACAGCGACAGGCTGGCCATTCAGGCGGCCATCCGCACCCTCAACGGCGCGGACTGGTCCGCCCTGCGGATGGTCCGCATTCGGGATACCCTCCATCTGGGGGAGATCTGGGCCTCCCAGGCCCTGCTGCCCGAGCTGGAGGCCCATCCGGCGGCGGAGATCCTCTCTCCGCCCGCACCCCTGCCCTTTGATGAGGCGGGGAACCTGTTGTGAAAGGAGCTCTATCATGCTGCGAGAAAAGGAAAAGGCCCTGTTGGCCAAATTGGAGCTGCCCTATCCCTGCGTGGCAATCAAGTTTCGCTTTGAGCGGCCCGCCGTACCCCGCTACGAGGGGGAAAAGCTGGCCTACTGCCAATATGTGAAGTACGCCCAGGATACTGGCAGGCATTTCTACATCACCGCTGACGACGACGCCTGCTATGGCAGAATGGCCCTGGGCATGATCGACAAGCCTCCGGTCACCGCCAGCGGCCAGGCGGGCTATGACTTCGGCTGCTACAAGTCCCCTGTGGGCTGCCAGCAGCTCTACCAGAAGCTGCCCATCCTGGAGCCCCACACCATCAACTATGTGGAGTTCTGCCCGGCGGCGGACTGCGATTTCGACCCCGACCTGCTGTTCTTTGTGGCCGATCTGCCCCAGGCGGACATCATCATGCGGGCCACCAGCTACATCTCCGGGGACCTCTGGGAGTCCAAGTCCTCCCCGGTCATCAGCTGCGCCTGGATGTACGCCTACCCGGTCATCTCCGGCAAGGCCAATCACATCACCACCGGCTATTACCACGGCCTGAAGCGCCGGAAAGCCTATCCCGCCGGGCTGCGGATGATTTCGGTTCCCTTCCAAAAGCTGCCCGAGTTTTTCACCGCTCTGGAGGAGATGGACTGGATGCTCATCGCCTTCCGGGAGGACGAGGAGAGCAAGGCGGACCTCCAGCGCCGCATCGAGCACTGGCAGGAGATGGCCGCCGCCGTGGGAAGCCACGTGGACCTGCACTGAGAGGCCGCGCGGCGCGTTCCAGACAAAACGCCGCCTGTATGGAGGGCCAATCCGCGCACGCCGGGCAGGGGAGCCGCTCCCCAGCCCGGCGTTTTTGCCGCTGGCGGGCCGCGCCGGCGGCTCGGGGGGAGTCTGTGTCAGGGCGAAAAAAAGCGGGGCGGAAAACCGCCTCGCTTTTTGTCTGCCGACTCTCAGCGCCGTCCGCCTCCTCGTCGTCGCAAAGTCCGCTTTGTTCCGCTTCCGCCTGCGGCGAAAGCTCCACACGCTTCCTTGCTCCTCCTCTCCCCACGCCGTCGACACAAACTGCACTCAGTCGCTTTCCCCTTCGGGAAAAGCTCCTCCGTTCCGCTGTGTCTCCTTCCCCTACGAAAGCTGAAGGGCGCTTTCGCAGGGCTCCCATTGGGGCGGCTTTGTGGGGGCCCCATGGATCGGCTAACGCCGTCCTCCGCCGGGCCGTCCGCCGCCCCCAAAGGAGCGCCCGCCGCCAAAGGAGCCGCCGGGCCGCCCGCCCCCAAAGGACCCGCCGGGCCGGCCTCCGCCTCCGAAGGAGCGGCCTCCCCCGAAGGAGCCCCCCGGACGGGAGCCCGCGGAGGGCCGTCCGCCGCCGAAGGAGCCTCCCGGCCGTCCCCCGCCAAAGGAGCCGCCGGGCCGGGGACCTGGACGGTGGCTGGGCCGGGGTCCGCTGGGGCGGGGTCCGGGGCCGAAGCCCATGCCGGGTCCGGGGCCAAAGCCAGGACCGGGACCAGGGCCGAAGCCGGGCCCCCGAGGGGGCCGGGGCGGACGGGGCCGGAAAATATAGAAGGGCCGGTAGACATAGGTGGGGCCGTACCAGCCGCTGTGATAGCGCCGCCGGTGGGAGCCCTCCATCACCAGCAGCAAAATCACCGCCAACACAATAATCATTATTAAGTCGCCCATGCGGCAGCCTCCCTTCCCAAATCAACCGTAGTAATCATCATACCATATCTCCAGGGCCTCGGTAAGCGCCAGCACGGCGTCGTCATACATTCCCCGCGCGAAATAGTCCTCCATATAGTCGTAGGCGTAGTCGGAGCAGTCCTGGTCGGTGAAGTCCCGGCGGATGTCATTCCCCTGGAGCAGCCAGTAGTTCTCGCCGCTGATGTCCAGCACCACGGTGAAGTCATAGCCGCCCAAGCCCATGTCCTCGGCGCACTGGAGGGCGTAATCATACAAATCGTCCCCGCCGTAATTGCAGGTGATCACGCCGATGGAGGCGCTGTAGCGGCTCCACAGCCTTTCGTTGCGCCCGTCCAGCTCCCGCACCGTCCGGCTGGACAGCACCCGGGCGTTGTCCCACACGTAGGAGTCAGCGGCGGCGGGCGGGATGGTCTCGGAGGGGTAGTCGGGTCCGGGCGCCGGGTTGTTGACCGGGGCCTTGGCGTAGCCGACGCCGATGGAGACGCAGACCATGACGATGGTGAGAACCCACGCTACCCCCTGTTTTTTGAACACGTTCTTCCCCGTCACCGCGCCGGCGGCGGCGACAGCCAGCGCGATCCCGAGGGCCGCCCAGGGGAGGACCAGTAAAAAAATGTCCATAGAAAATCCTTTCTGCCGCGATGTGATTGCGCTCGGATTGGGCGCATGGCCGGGTCGCGGCGTTGTCACGCTCGCTTTGGGCGCACTCTCGCCCCGGCTTCCCTCCGACTCGGGCAAAACGCCGCCCGCATTGCGGGCTTTCCGTTTTGCCCTCGCTCCGGTCCATCCGGGGCGGTGCGCCTAAGCTCGCGCTCAGCCTCGCAGCTCCAGCAGCTTCTGCTTCAGCTCGCCCTCGATGCGGCCCAGCTCCAGCTCGGCCTCGCGGCGCTTCTGGGCGCCGTCCTTCTGGATCTGCATCACCTCGTCCAGGGTGGTGATGAGCTGCTGGTTGGTGTGCTGGAGGGTCTCGATGTCCACGATGGACCGCTCCGCCTCCTTGGCCGTCTCGATGGTGCCCATCTTGAGCATCTCCGCGTTCTTCTTCAGCAGGTCGTTGGTCATGTTGGTGACGGCGGACTGGGCGGCGGTGGCCTGGCGGGAATGCTCCAGCCCCAGGGCCAGCACCATCTGGCTCTTCCACAGGGGGATGGTGTTCACCAGGGAGGACTGGATTTTCTCCAGCATCAGGGTGTCGTTGTTCTGGATCATCCGGGTCTGGGGGCCCATCTGGATGGAGATCATCCTGGTCAGCTCCAGGTCGTGGAGCTTCTTCTCAAACCGATTGCACAGGTTGGCGTAGTCGTTGTACTTCTGAGCGTCCTCCTGGGAGCCGGTCTCCGCGGCCTTTTTGCGCAGGTCCTCCAGGGTCTCGTTCCGGGCCTTCATCAAGGCCTTCTTGCCCGCCAGGATATACATGGTGAGCTCTTTATAGTATTTGGTGTTCAGCTCATACATCTGGTCCAGCATGGCGATGTCCTTCATCAGGGTGACCTGGTGGCCCTCCAGGATGGAGGCGATCTTGTCCACGTTGACCTCCGCCTTGTCATAGCTTGCCTTCATGGCGGTGAGCTCATTCTTCTTTTTCTGGAAGAACCCGGCGATGCCCTTCTTCTCCGGCTGGCCAAAGGTCTTGAGCTCCACCACCAGGGAGGACAGGGCCTCGCCCACCTCGCCCAGATCCTTGGTGCGCACGTTGTTCAAAGCGTTCTCCGAGAACCCGGCGATGTTCTTCTGGGCCGCCGCGCCGTACTGGAGGATCTGGGTGGAGTCGGTGATGTCGATCTTCTGGGCGAAGTCGTTGACCACCTTGCGCTCCGCCTCGGACAGCTGGCTCTCGTCCAGCTGGATGGCCTGGGCGTCCCGGGCGGCCTGGACCGCCGCCGCGTCGTCGGGGGTGATGGTGCTCTCCAGGGTCAGGGAAGGGGCCTCCGGGGCCTTGGGGATCGCGGCCTGAGCCTCCTGGGCGGCCTGGGCCGCCGCGGCGGCGCCGGTGGGGTCTAGGGTCAGCTCGGGCATGGTGTTCAGCTCGTCACTCATGGGTATTCTCCTCCGAATCTTGATTTAGGTGGGGGGACCCGGGCGGGTCGCCGTCGAAGAGCACCGGGTCGCTGGTGAATTTGGGCGGGGTGGGGAAGGGGTCCGGGAAGGAGGCGTCCTCCTCCATCCCGCGGCAGGACCTCCAGAAGCTGGCGGCGATGAGTACGCTCACCACCAGCATCAGCAGCAAAAACAGGTTGAACTCGGCCAGCCGCCGGATAAACGCCACCGCCATGGAGGCCGCGGCCAGGGTCCACAGGATGGCCAGGGTCCGGCAACCCCTACGGGTGAGTTGTTTTTTCATTTATGGCCCTCCCAGCGTCATGCCTCCTAGGCCCTCCTGGGCCAGCATCTGCTCCATCACCTTGATCTCGGCGGACACGTCCATGGCCTCCTGGCCGTACAGGTCGTCCAGCTGGCGGGAGAAGGCGGCGCAGATGGTGTCCAGCATGTCCTCAATCCTGCCCTTGGTGCCGTCGATGTTGGTCCCCGACGCCCCGGTGGAGTCCATCCGGTCGTAGGCGTTGAGCAGCTTCAGAGTGGTGGGCAGGTAGTAGTTCATGAACTTGCGGATCTGGGGCAGTTTTTCCGGGCTTGCCGCCACGGTGTCGATGATCTTGCCGGTGGTGGCCTCCAGGCGGTCGATCTGGGCGGAGATCCTGGGGTCCTCGATGGAGTCGTTCAGCCGGCGCATCTCGCCCACCGCCCGCTCCCGCTCCACCAGCAGCGCGTCGATCTCGGGATTGCCGGTGGACTTGGGCTTTTCCTCCTTTTTCGGCTGGGGCCGGGGCTGGGCCTCGGCCTTGGGCGCGGCCTGTGCGGACGCTCCCACCTCATACCCCCGGTCGGGGAAGAGCATCTTGCCCCCGTAGTAGGCGATGAGGGAGGCCAGCGCCGCCATGATATAGTGGACGGGGCGGTACAGAGGAAAGAACAGCGACCAGACCAGCCAGGTCCCCCCGACGAAGTAGACGGGCAGCACGCTGCGCTTTTTCACATAGGCCACGGCTTTTGCCCCCTTTCCGAAATCTGGCTTCTATTTTACTCCCCCAAAGCGTCCCCTGTCAAGAAGAAGGGGCGGCGGACGGTTGACTTTAACAATTTCTTCATGTAAAATAGAGTGCTATTTTAAAATGCCGCCGGGTTTACCGCCGCGGTCCCGCCCCGGCGGGAGAGGAACTGTAAAAAACCGGAACTTAAAAAGACAAGGGAGTCCTTCCAGATGATGACATTAGACGATTTCCGCGCCGCCCGCAAGGTCCTGGACGGCGTGCTCCACCGCACCGACCTGATGTACAGCCCCTTTTTCACCAAAACCACCGGCAACCACGCCTACATCAAGCCGGAGAATATGCAGGTCACCGGGGCGTATAAGATCCGGGGGGCCTATTTCAAGTGCTCCACCCTCACCGAGGAGGAGAAGGCCAAGGGCCTGGTCACCGCCTCCGCCGGCAACCACGCCCAGGGGGTGGCCTACGCCGCCCAGGCGGCGGGGGTGGCGGCCACCATCGTCATGCCCACCACCACCCCCCTGGTGAAGGTGAACAACACCAAGGACTACGGGGCGAAGGTGGTGCTCCACGGCGAGACCTTCGACGACGCGGCGGCCCTGGCGGCCAAGCTCAGCCAGGAGGAGGGGCTCACCTACGTCCATCCCTTTAACGACCTGACCGTGTCCACCGGCCAGGGCACCATCGCCTATGAGATCTTCAAGGACCTGCCCGACGTGGATGTGATTTTGGTCCCCGTGGGCGGGGGCGGGCTGGCGGCGGGCGTGTCCACCCTGGCTAAGCTGCTCAACCCCTCCGTGAAGGTGTTCGGGGTGGAGCCCTCCGGCGCGGCCTCCATGAAGGCCAGCCTGGAGGCGGGCCATGTGGTCACCCTGGACAAGGTGTCCACCATCGCCGACGGCGTGGCCGTCAAAACCCCCGGCGACCAGGTGTTCCCCTTCATCCAGAAGAACCTGGACGGCATCATCACCATCGAGGACGACGAGCTGGTGGACGCCTTCCTGGACGTGATGGAAAAGCACAAAATGGTGGTGGAGAACGCGGGCCTGCTCACCATCGCGGCCCTCAAGCACCTGGACTGCCGGGGAGAGAATGTGGTCAGCGTGCTGTCCGGGGGCAACATGGACGTGATTACCATCTCCTCCCTGGTCCAGCATGGGCTCATCAACCGGGGGCGGATTTTCACCTTCTCGGTGCAGCTCCCCGACCGGCCCGGCGAGCTGCTGCGCATCGCCGACCTGGTGGCCAAGCTCAACGGCAACATCATCAAGCTGGACCACAACCAGTTTGTCAACATCAACCGCCAGGCGGGGGTGGAGCTGAAGGTCACCCTGGAGGCCTTCGGCCTGTCCCACAAAGCGGAAATCCTGGACGCCCTGCGCCAGGAGGGCTACCAGGTCAGAGAGGTGGCCGCCAGCGGCACCATCACCGGATAAGAACGGGCGGGACGCGCAATTCCCCGCCGCAGCGGCGGCCCGGAGCGCCTTCCCCCGCCCAACGGGCGGTGAAAGCACAATCCCCCCGCCGCAATGGCGGCGGGGGGTATTCAGGTGCGGCGCGCCGTCCAGACGTGAGGCCGGGCGCGAGCGGGGGCGTGGGGGAACCATCCGGCCTGCCCCGGCGGCGACCTCCGCGTGTTCTATCCTATGCGGCGGGGCGGCGGCTGCGCCGCTCCCCGGCGGGGGTTGGGCCCGTTCCGGTCGCAGATATTTTGAGAAAACGAGGGAAAAATCATGGTGAAAGTGGCCCCTTCCATCCTCTCAGCGGATTTTTGCAATTTGGAGCGGGACATCCGCCGGGTGTCCGGCGCCGACTGGCTCCACGTGGACGTGATGGACGGCATGTTCGTGCCCAATCTCACCATCGGCGTGCCGGTGGTGGCGTCCATCCGGAAGCACACCGATATGTTCCTGGACGTGCACCTGATGATCGACAAGCCGGCGCGCTACATCGACCAGTTCGCCAGGGCCGGGGCGGACCTGCTGTCCGTCCACCTGGAGGCGGACCACCCCGCCCGTATCGCCGACGCCCTCCGGGCCATGGAGGCCAACGGGGTGAAAAAGGCGGTGGCCCTGCGGCCCATCACGTCGGCCAGGGCCGTCCTACCCTATATCGAGCAGCTGGATATGGTGCTGGTGATGACGGTGGAGCCCGGCTTCGGCGGGCAGAAGTTCATGGAGAGCCAGCTGGACACCATCCGGGAGGCGCGCACCCTCATCGACAAATACCACCCCGGCTGTGAGCTGGAGGTGGACGGCGGCGTGGGCCCCGGCACGGCGGAGCGGGTCATTGAGGCCGGGGCCACGGTGCTGGTGGCGGGGTCGGCGGTGTACGGGGCGGAGGACCCGGCAAAGGCCATCGAGGCCCTGCGGAACGTTGAAACGGAACGATGAAGCGGCGCCGGGTCTGGATCGCGGCCGCGGCGGCACTTGCGCTGATCGCCGCCTTGGGGTTGTTTCTTGCCACCCGGCCCTCCCAGCGCAGCACCGCCGCCTTTTTCTCCCGGCACCAGGCGCTTTTGGAGGACTTCCTCAGTCTGTGCCGCGCGGAGGCCGAACAGCATAACGGGGAGTACAGGCTGGACGCCGTTTATACCGACTGGCTCAGCGGCGCGCTGATGTGCTGTCTCGATCTTTCCGCGCCTGATGATGAGCGGGAGTTCCCCGCCCCCCCGGAGCTCACCGCCGCTTGGGAGAAGATCGAGGGATACGGGTATTTTACATCTGTCGGCTGCTCCTTTGACGAAAACGGGGCCCTGGATATACATTTTTCCACCAAGGGGGAGTGGACTCCCTACGGCGAGCCTACCCAGGGCCACTATTTCATCGCCCACTGCCTGCGCTGGCGGGACGCGGATTACCAGGGCTGGCCCCTGGAGGGCTGGTGGCATCCCCTTGCCCCGCCCGGCTGGTACTACACCTGCCATAAGCACTATGACGGATAAACCTTTCCCATGTTCACGGAGGTGCGTGTTCCCATGGATTACTTCCCCGCGGCCCTGGAAAATTTAGTGGAGCAGTTCGCCAAGCTCCCCGGCGTGGGCCGCAAGAGCGCCCAGCGGCTGGCCTTCTACATCCTGGACCAGCCGGAGCAGACAGCCAAAGACTTCGCCGCCGCCCTGCTGGACGCGAAAAAGAGCATCGGCTGCTGCCCAGTGTGCCAAAACCTCACCGACGGGGAGGGGGAGTGTGCCATCTGCGCCTCCTCCAAGCGGGACCACAGCGTGGTGTGCGTGGTGGCTGACCCCAAGGACGTGATGGCCATGGAGCGGTCCCGAGAATTTTCCGGGGTGTACCATGTGCTCCACGGGGTCATCTCCCCCATGAACCACATCGGCCCGGACGAGCTGCGCATCCAGCAGCTGGTGGAGCGGGCGGCGGCGGGCGGCGTCGAGGAGGTCATCATGGCCACCAACCCGGACACCGAGGGGGAGACCACCGCCATGTACCTGTCCCGGCTGCTCAAGCCCTTCGGCGTCAAGACCACCCGGCTGGCCTACGGCATCCCGGTGGGAAGCCATCTGGAGTTCGCCGACGACGCCACTTTGATGCGTGCCCTGGAGGGGCGTAGAGAAATTTAACTTTGACGGGTGCGAGTATGGCTGAAGTCCCCCTTCCCCTGCGGGGACAGTTCATACGAGACCAGTTTGGGCACTTTGGGTTTCGGGGGATCCTGGTCGGAGTCGTCCCCGCAGGGGGAGGGGGACTCCGACCTGGCCGCCGTGCTGTGGTAATTTGACACATTTTTAACAAAAAATCGGGCGTGAAAGCGAAAATTTTTCGTTTTTGCGCCTTTTCCTCTTCCATTTTGCGGGAATCTATGGCATAATACCATCATACAAAAATACCCATCCAAAGGAGGACACGCCATGAAGCCCACCACGACCTTTTCCCCTGAGCGCCTGGAGTACCTGAAGCTGCTGGCCCGGCAGTACCCCAGCGTCCAGTCCGCCTGCACCGAGATTATCAACCTGCGGGCCATCCAGAACCTGCCCAAGGGCACCGAGCACTTTTTGTCCGACGTCCACGGGGAATTTGAGGCCTTCCAGCACATTTTGAACTCCGCCTCCGGCGTGGTCCGGGTGAAGATCGACGAGCTGCTGGGGGCCACCGTCCCCCGGTCCGACCGGGACCAGCTGGCCACCCTCATCTACTACCCCGAGGAGAAGCTGGAGGAGATCGAGCGGGAGTGCGACGA